>Ga0115552_1000006_pt1 | contig 227990 bp, 182 predicted proteins | sample COGITO_mtgs_1103_3_FD_87178 | JGI IMG/M metagenome (GOLD analysis project Ga0115552, IMG submission 87178) | Pelagic marine microbial communities from North Sea - COGITO_mtgs_110328 | ecosystem: Environmental > Aquatic > Marine > Epipelagic | place: Germany:Helgoland, sampling site Kabeltonne...
ATCGACTATTACAACAACGAACGCATTAAGCTGAAACTAAAAGGCCTGAGTCCGATACAATATCGACATCAGGCCTTGGTTGCCGCTTAAAAATGTGTCCAACTTTATGGGGTCACTTCATAAAGCTGGCTTTTAAAGTTTATTTATCGATGCTTCAGTAATGCTTAATTGGCAACTACGTCTTCATTAGTAATAACAATTACAGTCGCACCCGAGCCAACATAATTTGCTAGCTCTCGCTGCATTTCAGCCGTTACAGCTGGGCTGCTAGCAGGACTTAAGCTGCTCGCATGAGCGCCTTCGACAAATTTCACAATACCGCTAATTGGGCTTGTGCCACCACTAGCCGTGACTGATATCTGTTGTAATCCCATGATATTCGCTAAAGCCTGTTGACCCGCTAAAGGCAATGCTGTCGTTACCGGAATCACTTGGTCTGGCAGATTATCACCGCCATCACCAATAACAGTCTGCATCAGCACTGGAGTGTTACTTGCTAATTTAGTGAAGTAATTGATTGGGTCTGCAGAATCAATCATTGTTTGAGCTGCAAAAGAGAATTGAGCAAACAAAGCATTGGCACCAGCAAGCTGCTCTGGCGTTAACGCTGCTAAAAACCCGCTCACGGCACCTACTAATTCAGCTTCTGACACATTAACGGTGCCAAAAGTGCTGATTAAGAATGCTTGAAAATCTGGTGATCCTTGTGACAACAACAACCCTTTGATTAACGGACCAAATGCCGCTGATTCTAGCAGGAAGTTTGCTGTACCTCCGCCTGGAGATTCTAAGGTTGCAGATTGAATTGCAAACATGCTGTCAAAAGCAGCTAGCGGACCTGCAAAACCAGTGTTTGCGATAGACGCAAAGTTACCGCCGGTGATTGCACCAAGAGAAACACCAAAGATTGAAACATTTGATGTATCAATATCAACTGATTGTGATGCTGTTGTGTCAACAACTGCATTTAAGCCCAATCTCAGACCTAATAAATCAGAAACACTCTGACGCAAATTGTCTCTTCCTGTTGGCAATACACCTAGGTTAAGGTAGTGCGTTGCGCTGACAGTTGTTGCATTTAAATCATCATTACCATCGCCATCTAAGTCAAAGCCACGTGAGCCATGTATTGGTTGGTCGATTGCAAAAGTAGCAAAACCAGCTAGAGATAATGCACCAGTAACGGCGAGCATATCTTCTTTTTGCGATGTAATACCATGAGCTAACATAACCACGGGCCAACCAGCGTCTGGCTTTGCAATCTCAAAACCAAGAGCAGCAGCCACTTGAGGGTTAGGTACAGTTACCTGCACATCTAGGGTTTCAAAACCTTGATTTCCGCCCATCATTTGTGGAACAGGGTTAAACTTAGTCAAGTTACGGTCACGATCGAGTAACTCACCATTGATTCTCACATCAGCTAAACCAACTTGAGTACACAATGCTGCATTGGGACCCGGCTGAGCATTCGCCAATGCAGAACCTGCATTAGCCAAAACGATCCCGCTGTCACAGGCCGCAGTCCAAAATCTGTTGACTGGCGCCAATGGATTTTCGGCACTAGGGATTGCTGAGTAGTAAGGCAATGAAATGTTACCTTCATATCTACTCGCAGCACAAAATTGCCCTACTTGACCTAAAATCCCTGTCGCAACACCCGCGGCAAATTCATTTACTTGAGGAATATCGTTACCAAAACCACCTCCAGCACTAACCAACAAACCAGAGCATGTAGTGAACGTTGAAAAATCAGCTGCATTAATCGCGGGGATGAGCGCTTCGGCTTCTGCCGGTAAGCCATCAATACCTTGTTGTACTGCACCAGCTACAAGCTGATTGGAAACCAAACCCAAGGCTTCCATTGTGTTTGTGCCTGATTCAACATCTCTTGTAACTATCGCTGGGAGTGCTTCTCCTGCTGTAGGGTCGCCTGCGGCAGCTCTACCTGCAAATTCAGCAATCATCAGTTGCTTGACGGTGTCGAGTACCGTAGAGATTGACTGAGTTGTGAATGCTGAAACATAAGTAACGTTGTCAGTCTGAACGCCAGCGTTTGATAGTGAATCAAGATGCAGATTGATCAAGTTTTGTAGGCTCAACTGAGATTCGGTCGCAAGAGGATTAGTATCGATGTCTTGAGACACTAAATCCCAAGTAATAGAACCTTTTACCGGCTTACCCGATGAGTCTTTAAGGTCCTCTGTCATCACTAACAAATAGCCTTGCGCGGCTTTCAGTGGCTTTAAAGGTACAAAAGCAATTGTGTTGTTATCAGCTAGGCTCAGAACGTAGTCAACACCAAACACTAGTTTGTCGCCTACTTTACAGCCCGCGCTCGGAATTGGAATGGCAGCGCAATCAGCGTCTTGTTGATTTAAGCCAAGTGTTGCCTCGTATAAATGTACGCCCGCACTCAACGTTGATGCATCTAGTGAAGCATTAGGTGGTGTTTCAACATCAATAACGAAAGGCTGGTTAGTTGACCAACCGTCGAGAATGTTCAATGCATTTTGAGGATCGCCGAAATTAGTAGGATCAGCGACTGGGATATTCAGTGTGTAATCGAAAAAGCCATCATCCCCTGGCAACATTAATAAGTCATTTGGAATGTTTAAGTTACCGTTCGCCGGATCAAAGACGATACGCGAAAAAGGAGTTTGTGGCGTTGCTTCGGTATTAATTTCTTCCAAAGTGTCGCTGCCGCAGCCAGCTAGGCCTAAGGCGGCCAAAACACTGGTGCTGATTAACAATTTATTCATTCATTTTCCCCACTTGCTTGCAGATAATATTAAGCCATCACATTTTTACTTTTTATTAACGTGGTGGTATTGCGGATAGTCTAACAAGTATGACCAGTTATAATTAGCGTAATAGTATTGACTTTGAGTTCAATTTGCAAAGGTTTGTTAACACTTTGTAATGAAAATTACTAAATATTAATAAATAAGCACGAAGCGCTTTAGCCTCATAATATTGTAAGTTACCATAGCTGCTTTCGATTCTAAGCAAATAAAAATCATTCAAATATGCAATCAATTACAGAAAACGCTGCGCTTCAATATAAACCTGCAAACAATGCATTGGAAAATAAGACGGTTATCGTGACAGGTGCTGGTGACGGTATTGGCAAACAAGCCGCTATTACTTTCGCAAAATACGGTGCTGAACTCATTTTATTGGGTAAAACCGTGTCAAAGTTAGAAAGCACCTACGATGAGATAATCAATAATGGCGGCGTAACACCAGCCATTGTGCCAATCGATTTTAAAGGTGCCACTCCTAAGCATTATCAGGAAATGGTCGCCAGTATTGAAGGGCAGTATAAAAAAATTGATGTCGTGTTATTTAATGCCAGTGTTCTTGGCAATTTATGCCCGTTTGAAGAAATTAAAGAATCAGAATTTTTAGAGGTTAATCAGGTTAATCTGAACAGTCAGTTTTTTATGACTCAAGCCCTACTGCCGCTGCTAAAACTGAATAAGTCAGCCTCCGTTATCTACACAACATCATCAGTTGGTCGAAATGGACGCGCTTACTGGGGAACTTACAGTATTTCTAAATTTGCAACAGAGGGCATGATGCAGGTGCTTGCAGACGAATATAAAAACACAGGTGTTCGATTTAATTGCATCAATCCTGGAGCTACGAGAACGACAATGCGAGCAAAAGCGTTTCCTGGTGAAAAGCCCGATTCACTGAAAACCCCCAGCGATATCATGCCTAGCTATTTATACTTAGCCTCTGATGACAGTAAAGGCGTAAATGGTCAATCGTTAGACTGCCAGCCTAAGTAGGTTTTTTCTCATCAAAGAAGCCATCCAAAAACTAAACATGTAGATTGTAAAAAGGGTCGCCCAATTACTCAGGCGACCCTTTTATATCTATCGTTCAAGTGACCCATTTGCCACAAACAAATTTACTGATTCATTTTTGCCCATGTATCACGGAGCTCAACCGTTCTGTTAATAACTAAAGCGTCTGGTTTGCTGTCTTTATCAATACAGAAATAACCTGTTCTCTCGAACTGAAACGCTTGTGCAATTTCGGCTGTTGCGAGAGACGGTTCAACAAAACCTTTCTTAACAATCAAGGATTCAGGGTTAATTGTTGCAGTAAACTCTTCTTCCGCCGCTGGGTTGGGCACAGTAAACAAACGATCATACAATCGAATGTCGGCTTGCTTACCTTCAGCAGCACTAACCCAATGAATTACGCCCTTAGCTTTGCGGCCATCCTCTGGGTCTGTACCTAGCGTTGTCGGGTCATATGTACAATATACTGTCGTCACTTCACCGTTTTCGTCAACATCACAACGATCGGCTCTCAAGAAATATGCATTGCGTAATCGCACTTCTTTATCAAGGACCAAACGTTTGAATTTCTTATTTGCTGATTCTTTGAAGTCTTCTTTTTCTATCCACAGTACTTTGCTGAATGGCACTTTGCGCGTTCCCATAGACTCATCAGAAGGATGGTTAGGTGCATCAAGCCATTCAACTTGTTCCTCTGGATAGTTTTCAATAATCACTTTCAACGGTTCTATTACTGCCATTCTGCGAGGTGCGTTTGCGTTGAGTTCGTCACGAATACATGCTTCGAGCATACTCATCTCAACCATGTTATCCATTTTAGTGACACCAATGCGCAGGCAAAACTCTCGCACGGAAGATGGCGTGTAGCCGCGTCTGCGAATACCAGCTATTGTCGGCATCCTAGGATCGTCCCAACCACTAACGTGATGCTCTTCAACCAATTGGATCAGTTTACGTTTGCTCAACACCGTGTATTCTAAATTAAGGCGTGAAAACTCATACTGTCTTGGTGTGCAGTCAATAGAGATGTTATCGATAACCCAATCGTAAAGACGTCGATTGTCTTGAAATTCAAGCGTACACAAGGAGTGGCTAATACCTTCAATCGCATCAGAAATACAGTGAGTAAAGTCATACATTGGGTAAATGCACCACTTGTCCCCTGTTTGATGGTGATGAGCAAATTTAACACGATAAATTACAGGATCACGCATACACATAAAGGATGACGTCATATCAATTTTAGCACGCAGGCTACACTCGCCTTCTTTAAATTCACCCGCTCGCATTTTTGCAAAAAGCGTCAAATTTTCTTCAGGGCTAGTATCCCTGTAGGGGCTGTTGATGCCTGGCTGAGTTAATGTTCCACGCATCTCACGCATCTTTTCTTGCGGACTAAAGTCAACGTAAGCTAAGCCTTTTTGAATGAGCTCATCTGCAAAGCAGTGTAATTGATCGAAATAATTGGATGAATAACGCTCTTTACCATTCCACTCGAAACCAAGCCAGCTAACATCGTGTTTGATAGAGTTAACGAAATCAATGTCTTCTTTTTCTGGGTTAGTATCATCAAATCGTAAATTACACGTTCCTTGATAATCCTGAGCAATTCCAAAATTTAGGCAAATAGATTTAGCATGACCAATGTGTAAATAACCATTTGGCTCAGGTGGAAAGCGAGTAGCTACGCTAGAATGCAAGCCACTTTGCAAATCTTTATCGATAATTTGTCTGATAAAATTGGACGGTCGATGCTCAATCTCGGCCATGTGAATATGTTCCTTAAGTCTATAGGGCTATTTTTTTCAGGAGTATATCACTTTGAAGCTAATACAATAGCCAGAATTTTGCATTTTCGCTGGGCTATCATGCAAAGAATTTGAACTTGCGGGCTTGAGTAGTGTATAAACAGTGTAATGAAAAATAAGAATTCCTGCATAAATGAAGAGTAAAGCAACCTCATTTGATATCGCGCACATGGCTGGTGTATCTCAATCTACTGTCTCACGAGCGCTGAGTGACAGTCCATTGGTGAATAAAGAGACACGAGAACGCATCAAAAAGATTGCACAGGATCTTAACTACAAGGTGGATAAAAACGCGAGTAATTTGCGTAAGCAACACAGCCAAACCCTTGCATTGCTGTTATTTGAAGATCCTACTTCGGATGATTCACTCATTAACCCTTTTTTCATATCAATGCTTGGAAGTATCACAAAAGCAACCGCTGCTGCCGGATATGACCTACTCGTCTCCTTTCAAAATATGAAGGATGACTGGCACGCTGTTTATGAAGACTCCAATAAAGCTGACGGACTTATTTTGTTAGGTTATGGCAGTTACACCGACTACGAATACAAGCTATCTCAATTGGAAGAACAAGGAACCCGTTTCTTGCGTTGGGGAGCTCCTGACAAGAAGCATCCCGGCATTTCGATCGGTTGTGATAATTTTTTAGGTGGCGTGGAAATAACCAAACATCTAGTAAGTTTAGGACATAGAAGCTTTGCGTTTATTGGCCACGCCGATGAGAGTGCGCCAGAGTTTAAAGGCCGCTTTGATGGATTCATGACGGTTATTGCACAAGCTGGATTTGATACTTCAAAAGTCGTGCAAAAAAACGCTATTTCAACCGAGCTGTCTGGTTACAAAGCAGCCATGGAAATACTGGAGGGTGAGCATCCAAATGCGATTGTTTGCGCTTCAGATCTTATTGCAATGGGAGCGATTAGAGCCATTAGAAGCAAAGGCTTAAAAGTTCCTAGAGACATTGCAGTTGTAGGGTATGACAATATCCAAATAAGTCAATTTGCCTCTACCCCACTGACAACGGTTCATCAAAACACCCAAGTTGCCGGTGAATTGCTGGTCTCAAATCTGCTGAAGTTGATACACAATGAGCCAGTAACAGATTATTTGATGCCACCTGAATTGATCGTGCGTGAATCTTGCGGGTGTGGTTTTATTTCATACAAAAATAACTAGTTATGGTTTGTCAATTTGCTCGATCATAACTAACGCTTAAGTCAGTATGATAATTTTAGATTTTTAATCTTCTTGAGGCTATAAGCGCAAACTGCGTGTAGTCCCCAGCCCCAAAACCTTAAAACTAATAATTTAAAAATTAACTTACTATTAAAAGTTTGTTTACAGTTTAATTTATTTTTTTTGATTATTAGTTGAATACTGTTGCAATCGGTATTAAATTCAGGCAGCGTTTTGGGATGCATCGCGCAAAGTATAATGAGGCAGTTCCGCTTGTCTCTTTACAGCCGTTAACAAAACGCGCGAAGTTGTTTTAGCAATGAAGAGAGTTGACCGACCAGTAAATTTTACTGTAAACTTTTTGCGTGCACTCTAATCGCATAGAAAACTAAATAATAAAAATTACGGCCTTTAAATAAGCTGATAAAATTTGTAAATAGGGAACAATAATGTCAACGACGAACACAAGAAAACTACATAAGCTATCTGCTGGTGTGTTGCTAGCGTTAGGTTTATCATCTGTTAACACGGTTTACGCGCAAGAAACTGACGCAACCGCCAGTGAAGAACAGGTAATCGAAAAAATTTCAGTAACTGGCTCGCGCATCAAGCGTATAGAGTTAGCGACTCCTGCACCGGTATTGAGCATAGGTTCAGAGGAAATCACCCGTTTGGGCGTTCCTGACTTAGGCCAAATATTATCAGAAATTCCAGCAATCGGTGCTGGCTCGACTCTGATCGGAAATAACAACAGCAACGCTAACGCAGGATTGAGTGCTGTCAACTTGCGTAACCTAGGAGCAGGAAGAACCTTGACCTTGGTTAATGGTATTCGCCACGTAGCAGGCTCTCCTGGCTCTGCAACAGTTGATACTGGTGCCGTTCCAATTGGTCTTATTGATCGTGTAGATATCGTAACCGGTGGTCGTTCTGCGGTTTACGGTTCAGACGCGGTATCTGGCGTTGTAAACATTATCATGAAAGATGATTTCGAAGGCTTCCAGTTCAGAGCAGATACAACTCAAGATACTGAGGATGTTGACTACAGCACGCATGGTTTCAGCGTACTTGCAGGCGCAAACTCGGCAGACGGCCGTGCTAACGTAACTTTTTTTGCGGCTCAAGATAATATCAAAGAAGTATTATTACCACAGCTTCAGCAAACTAATAACTTTTCAACTTATGCCAACCCTGAAAATACGGGTGAAGAAGACGGCATTCCAGATAGATTAACGGCCCCATTTGGTGGTTCTGAACTTATCAACGACAACACCGTTATCAATCCATTTGGTGGTGGTCCGCTAATCACGTTCACTGATGACGGTACTCCAATTGACCAGGTCAGTCGTACATTTACGAACAGTTTTGCGTTCGGTATTTTCGATCAAGAGTATGATTCAGTATATTATTCAGAAAACAATGAAAACTATATCCCAGACCAGCAAACTATTACGCTAGCTACGACATTTAGATATGATCTTACAGAAAACGTTCGCTTTTATGGTGAAGCGAAATATGTAGACAAAGAAATTGCACAACAGTTTCAATCATCATTTAGATTTGGTACTGACTCGATAAGCGTTACCGATAATGCGTTCATTGACGCTGGATTACAGCAAAGACTGCTTGATGGTGGTCAGACGCGTGCTACGATTGCTAGATTTTTCGGTGATGTTGGATTCAGAACTGCAAGCAACGACAGAGAACTATTCAGAGTTGTCAGTGGATTCAAAGGCGACTTCGAACTTTCGAATACCGTAGTTGATTACGACGTTTTTTATACGTACGGCGAGACATCAAACACACGTAAAACGTTGAATGACTTGATCCCTGGAAACTTCACCGCAGCATTAGATTCGGTAATCGATCCAGACACAGGACTTGCGGCCTGCCGAAGCTCAGTACCTAGTGCTCAGCCAAGCGGTTACGTTAGCCCTGCTGATGTAAACCCAGGCTCATGTGTCCCATTTAACCCGTTTGGCTTTGGAAATTCTTCTGCTGCAGCGCAAGACTACATCACAGGTGATGTAACGCGTACTGACGTAATCTCACAAGAAGTTGCAGGTGGGTTTGTTAGCTTCGATTCTGAGGAATTGTTTAGCTTACCAGGCGGACCAGTAGCTATGGTTCTGGGCTTTGAAACACGAGAAGAGAAGTCAAGCACAATTACTGATGAGTTTACTAAAGCAGGATTTTTTACGAATGCCGCAACACCTGACGCTGACGGCGGATATGACGTTGACGAATACTATGTTGAATTACTGTTTCCAATCCTAAAAGAGACATTCTTAGCAGAACAACTCGACCTTGAACTGGCATACAGAACAGCTGATTATAGCCACGCTGGTTCTGCTGATGCTTGGGGTGTTGGTCTAATGTGGTCTCCTATGCAAGACCTCACCATCAGGGGCTCAATCGGTGAGTCTGTAAGAGCGCCAAACATTACAGAAGCGTTTGATCCACAGTCACCTGGTTTTGCTAACATCAGTGACCCTTGCGACAACGACAACATCGGCAACGACCCTGACAGAGCTGCTAACTGTGCTGCACTTGGTATTCCTGCTGGTTTTGAAGCGAACGATAACGTCAGTATTGACGTGTTCAGTGGTGGTAACCCAGACTTGCTATCAGAAGAATCTACTTCTAAAACGGTTGGTCTTATTTATGAGCCATCGTATGTTGAAAACCTAAGCTTTGTTGTTGATTGGTATAGCATTGAAATAACTGATGCGATTACTTTCCTAGGCGCACAAACTATTATAGATAACTGTGTAGATTCTGCGGCTGGCCTTGATCCTGTATTCTGTCAACAAGTTGATAGAAACGGTACCTCTTTGGATATTGATTTAGTTCGTTCAGGCTACATCAATGCATCTAAACTCGAAACACAAGGCGTTGAGGCTCAAGTAAGATATAGAACCGACTTATCAATGTTTGATTTACCGGGTGAAGTAAGCTTTAACTTCTCTGCTACGCATTTGAAACAGCTTGATATATTTGAGTTCCAAACCCGTCCAGACGAAATTAATGCTGAGCGCGGTGAACTTGGTGACCCAATGAATCAATTCCGTAATAGCATTAGCTACAGACTCGACGACCTGAGCGTGAATCTTACAACAAGATACATTGATCGTTCTGCGCGTATTGCTGTTGGTAGCGATATTGCTGAAGATTTATCTCCAGCTTTTATTGGATCTATTGTGACTCACGATGTGCAAGGTAGTTACACGTTAACTGACAACGTTACCCTAGGGTTTGGTGTTCGTAACATCGGTAATAAACTGCCTTCAGGCGTAACTTTAAATCCGTTGTACGATTTGCTAGGTCGCCGTATAGTCGCAAACGTGGTCGTCAGCTTCGATTAATCAACTTTGTTTAATACTCTGATGTAAAAACGATAGAGTAAAAGCTAAATAACGATAATGACACATAGTTCTTTGCAAATGAACTACAATAAACCCCTAAAAGTTAAGTGAGACTTTTGGGGGTTTTTATTTGGTTTACAAACTAAGCGCTCAATCTACTGTAAAAATAAATACAATTAAATTTGATAGAGAAGAATTAGAATTTAATTTCAAAATTGACTGTCTGCCGCACACAAAAGGTATGTAGACACAACTAGATTATGTAACTAGGCCAGTGCTTTCCTCAATGCGTTAAAAACCCTCAAAATTAAGTGAGTTAAATATCTTTTCTACTTAATGAGGTCTTCTATTGTTGTATTAAGAATCATCAAACTGCTTGTTGAGTAGGTTGATAGAAAAGAGATTTATGTTCTTTGATCTGCAGGAATGGTTATCTTGCAAACACAGGCGGAATGGGGTTTTCCACCTATGTTGATTTCTACTTTTGTTGAATGAGGTTTTCCTAAAGCCTGGTAACTTGAACATGCTCCTTCACTCTAAATACGGCAAATCCTGCAATTATCATAGCAACGCCAGACACAACAATAATGTTTACGGCCTCATTGTCGAATGCATATTTAAGAATAAATCCAGCCGTTAAACCGCAAACAATTTGCGGCATAGCGATAGTAAAATTAAAAATCCCCATGTAAACGCCGGTTTTATCGGCAGGCAAAGCACCTGCTAGCATTGCATATGGCATAGCTAAAATAGCAGCCCAAGCGATGCCGATACCGACCATTGGTAATACCAAATTGACAGCCCCGGCAGGTACCGTAACTTGTGTAATAATCAAATTAACGGTAGTGGGCGTCAGGTCTTGGAAAAATAGAAAACTGATGTAACTGATACCGCCAATGAATAACGAGCCGGCGTAAACGACTTTACGCCCAATTTTGTCAGCTAACTTTGCCAAAACGACTGAAAATATGGCGGCAAACAGCGAATAGGCTGCGAACAAGATCCCGACCCAATCACCCGCTGCACCTTTGGCTGCAATTATCGATGCAGGCACGTCAACAGAATTTAGATAAACGGGATCGAACCATTTCACTTCTACCCCCCAAATGTGCTGGGTAATTGCGGGCGTTGTATATACCCACATAATAAACAGCGCAAACCACGAAAAAAATTGCACGACGGCGAGCTGTCTCATTGTATCTGGCATTGATTTCATGAGCCTAAAAAACTCGGATAGCTTTTGGCCTAAGGTTTTTTGGACTGCTAGCTCCTTTTCGACCAGCTCTGCGTCCAATCCTTTATAAGCATAGTAGTCTTTAGGTTTATATTCTTTGGTTCTAAAAACGGTCCATAGCACGCTACCCAATAAGACTGTAGCGCCTATGTAGAAAGCCCAAACAACAGATGGCGCCACGGCACCGGCTTTTGCAGTGTTCTCTAAACCAACAACATTGGTCAACACAAAAGGCAGAATTGAACCGATTACGGCCCCCACATTAATGAGAAGTGACTGAATTGAGTAGCCTGAATTGCGTTGCTCAGCAGGCACCATGTCAGAAACTAAGGATCTAAATGGCTGAAAGCAAACGTTAAAAGAAGCATCCATCAATGCCAGCATCAATACGCCAAAAATCATAGGAGCAATCAGCGCCACAAACAATGACGCGTTTGGCATCAAAAACATACCCACGGCTGCGGCAATCGCACCCGCTAAAATAAACGGTCTGCGGCGACCTAGTTTGTTCCATGTTCTATCTGAAGCTGCGCCAACGATAGGTTGAACAAGTAGGCCCATGATCGGTGCAACTAACCAAAAAAAAGAAAGCGAATGAAGATCGGCGCCTAAGTCAGAAAGGATTCGACTGGCATTGGCATTTTGCAAAGCGAAGCCAAACTGTACTCCCAAAAAACCGAAGCTAACAGTCCAAAGCTGCCAAAAGCTCAACCGGGGTTGCTGTTTCTGCATAAATTACTCTTATTGTTGTTATTGTTATTGTCGTGTTTATCGTTTTAAGCAGTATCGCGAAGACCAAAGACAACAGAAGTGTTATCTGACCGACAAGCTAAACCCATGTAAACTGTATGTTAATTAATATAGCTAGTGTAACGTCATCATATATAAATGACTATCCAAGTGCATACGTATTCAGGCCATATTGCTAAGTGTTTTCACCTCAAAACCAAACGAAGTCATGTATTCCTTGTTAATATTTGGTAAATTTTACACATAATAAATTGATTACAAAGATGACAATGAAAAAACTGCTAATTTTGGGAGGTGGCACTGCCGGTTGGATGGCAGCAAATATGCTGAATCACTATTTCACAGAAAGCAAAGTCATCAATCCAAACCAAAAGAGTTGGCAGATTACGCTAGTAGAGTCACCACAAATCGGAATTATTGGCGTAGGTGAAGGCTCAACACCTCAATTAAAGAAATTTTTTGACCTGCTTGGGATCCAAGAGTCCGAATGGATGCCCGCTTGCCACGCTACTTACAAAAATGGCATAAGTTTTCTGCAATGGAGTGAACACCAAGCAACTAATCGCTACTTTCATCCTTTCCCCTCTCCTTTTGACCGACAGACAGCCTCGGCTTTTTTATATCACTGTCAAATGCGCTCAAGAGGAATGGACGTTCCGGTTAATCCTGATGACTTCTTCCTGTCAGCTAAATTAGCTCAGCTGAATCGAAGCCCAAAACCCTTGTTAGGAAAACCACAAATACCGCTAAATTACGCTTATCACTTCGATTCAGCAAAGTTAGGCGCTTTTTTATGTCAGCGCGCTGTTAATAGAGGCGTAGTGCATATTAACGGCAAAATGGAACGTGCAATACAGGATAAAGATAAAAGCATCCGAGCAATTAAACTAGCAACAGGTGAAACACTGGATGCCGACTTATTTATCGATGCAACAGGTTTTAACTCATTGTTGTTACAGGGAGTGTTAGAAGAACCATTCGACTCATTTGACAGCAACTTATTTAACAACAAAGCCGTAGCGATACCCTCTACAAGTCAAAAAATCATTCCTTCTGAAACCAAAGCCACTGCGCTTTCTGCTGGTTGGGCTTGGCAGATACCGTTAACCAATAGGACAGGAAATGGTTATGTATATAGCGATCAGTATTTATCACCAGAGCAGGCCGAAGAAGAGCTTCGACGCCACATCAATTCAAATATAGCTGACGAGAGCGAAACCCGAAGCGAAGCAAAACACTTTAATATGAAAGTAGGTCAAGTGCAGCGCCACTGGCATAAAAACGTAGTTGCCGTTGGGCTATCGCAAGGCTTTATAGAGCCCTTGGAGGCTACTGCACTGCATCTCGTGCAGGAAACGATCCAAAAGTTAGCGGCTAGTTTAACAGACCCTACTTTTGATTCTGAGCAAGAATCCATTAAGCGCAGGTTCAATGAAGCAATAAAAAGGCGCTTCAATGGCATAAGAGATTACATTGTGTGTCATTACAAAATGAACACTAGAACGGATTCGCAATACTGGATCGATAATAGAGAAAATAACAACATTTCGACACAATTAGCCGATGTTATTGACACTTGGCGCTCGAAGAAAGACATTGCTGCGTTGTTGGAACAACATCAAATGACTCACTATTATCCAGTTATTTCATGGTATTGCCTGCTGGCAGGGTATGGTTCATTTGCACCAGCAACTTCTCCAAACAAACTGCCAAACAGCAACATGAAGCAATTAGCGCACTACATTATGCAAAACGCATCTCACTTTGCCCCGCACAATAAAAGTTTAGGAATAAGCACGTAAATCATGGATTTTACGCTATCAACTTACAATACAAACAACAGTCCTTGTTGTTTGTAAGGTCTCTGTGCTCAGATGACAGCGCAGGAGTTAGAGAACAGTGCTGAACCAGAGCATCAGTTTTAGGATGACCAAGTGTATATTCAAGCTCAATAAGCAAAGTAGAGTACTTTCAGCAACAATGCTCTTAGAGTGAGATTATCAATTGTAGCTCCGTCTCAAGTATTCCCTTCACTCGAATAAGCTGCGTTTTTGGGTCCCAGTATGCCCCGCTTGAACTATGTTCAAAATCATCAGCTTCTTGCAGTTTTATCGATCTGCCATTTACCATTAAATCTCGGGGCCGTTTTTCAACGCCATGCACAACAAAGGTCATTTTTCTATGCTTCGGTGACCCCTTGTAAGCCCCTTTAACCGACACTGACAAATCAAGCTCTTCAGCATTTGAGGTTAACGCTAAAGCTGATGCGAAGTTAAGCGTTTGATAATTCTGTGATGCTATGGAATCTGCGCTTGTTCCATCATCATCAAACATCACATATTGAGACTGGGTCACAGAGCTATCATGATAGTAATGAACGGATAATTCCGCACTATCATATTCGGTGGTGTTTCGCATATTCTGCGCCATCGGCACAAATGCACCGGCTTTCACTAAAACAGGGATCTGCTCGAGCGGTGACTCGATAGCAAGGGCCATGCTGGTGTCACTGAGGTTGCTATATTTAACATCATTCCAGTAGTTAAACCAAACCCCTTTAGGCAAGGCAATTGATGCCTCATTGAGGCCTGGCTCTGTGATAGGCTTCACTAAAAAGGCATCTCCCCAAAAGTAACTGAGTGCGTTGTCGATATCAACGCTAGCAGTATTAAAGAATGTCGGCCTCATCATAGGGGAGCCAAAGAGCGAATTTTCGAAAGATAGAGAATAGTTGTACGGCAGCATGCGATAACGCAACTTTACAAATTCACGCGTAATGTCTTTCGTTTTTTGGTCGTGAAATATAGGCTCTGGGGCAATGTTGTCTTGCGCATGCGGTCGGTATACAGGTTGAAAAACCCCGTATTGCAGCCAGCGAATATAGAGCTCAGGGTCGAATGTTTCACCGCCAGCAAAACCACCAAGGTCGGAGTGTGTGTAAGCTAAACCAAACAGACTCATTTGCAGGGCTAGCTCTACTTGTGGTTTCAAACCACCCCACTCCCGCGATACATCGCCCGTCCAAGGGATCATACCGTAACGTTGACTGCCCAGAAAACCAGAACGCATCATGATGAAAGGACGCTCATTGGGATGCAGTTTAGTTTGACGTTCATACACCATTTGCGCCCATTGATGACCGTAAACATTATGAATTTCATCGCCCGTTACAACCTTACCGTCCAATAAATGCAAGCTATCTTTTGGGTGCACCTCAGGCTCCCCTAAATCACCCCACCACCCCGCAACACCTTGCTTGTCAAGAGCAGCATAAAAACGCCAGAACCAATCTTGCGAGGCTTCATTGAAAACATCCACTAAACCTGTGTTTCCAAAATAGAAGTCAAAGCGCCTTGGACCGCCGCCAATACTACGCGCCAAAGCGTCGCTTTCAACGGCTGAATCCCACTGAGATGATGTTGATAAAATGAAGGGCTCGGTGATTAAGATGGTCTTTACCCCCTTATCATTGAGTGTTTTGATCATTTTTTCTGGCTCTGGGAAGGCAGTTTTATCCCATTGTAAATTGCCCATGTGGCCCTTAATATCAGGTCCAAACCAATATAAATCTAGCACTATTGCATCTACTGGAAAATCTTCAGCTAAAAAAGTATCGATGGTATCGAGGGTCTGTTTTTGCGTCTTGTAACCAAATCTCGACGCATAATTACCCAACGCCCATCGTGGAGGTAGAGGTTGTTTTCCTGTCATATCAACGAAATTAGCCACTAAGTCGGCGTAAGTTGAGCCAGAACTAATGATGTATGACGTTCTTCCTGCCTCCGCTTCAAATTGTAAAACATCGCTTTGAGTGTGGCCGATATCGAGGAAACCAGAGGCGCTGTTGTCAAATCCGATGGCATACATATTGGTGGACATCACGGCAGGCAAACCGTAATACATCTGCGACGACTCAGTGGTATAGCCATAGTGAGCTTTGTTATACAAAGGCAGGCGATGACCACGCCTATCCATTCCTAAAACTCGTTGCCCTCCACCCATAATTTTTTCATCGTCTTGCAAGGTAAATCGAAAACCTCGCAGGGTATCAAAATTAAATAGACCAGCTTCTTCCGCAACAAGTAATTTACTGCCACGGTAGTAGCTGATCGAGAACGGTGAAATTTGCAGGCGGGCAGTCAAATTTGCAACCGAAAACTCAAGATAATCGTCAAATGAGCTTAACTTAGTATCTAAATACTGTCGTTCAGTGGCTCCTTCAGCCAAAGCAAATGAAGGCAATTGCTTCACGTTTTCAGGTTGATAAAAAACTTCAAACGACGCATCATTGATTGCCGTTATTGTTAAATTACCGGTCGATAGCGTGACATGCAAAACTTGTTTTTGTTTTTTGGCATCTTTAAGTTCAACAAGTTGAAGATGTTCCTGTCTGCTTTCTTCAACGCTCTGACCCGTTCCCTGACTTGCATATGGAATACTATTTTTTGCCTCTACGCTGCCAGTGTAGAGGGCACTAACATTTAGAACAAAGCCAAATAGCAGCCCAAGCATCAGTTGACTTGATAAGCTGTGTAGGCGTTTCATTTCAATTGTTCCTTCAAGTTAACTTCAAGTACAACCGACTGTAGTCCATTTAATTGAACACTCACAAAAGCATCAGAGCGTTTCCTGGCAACCTGCATTTCATATGCAATACCATTCAGTAAATCGTTTGCTGCGTAGGCTCCCTCGCTTACTTGCCACTCTGTTAACAGCGAAATTGGCAACTTAACTGTTACCGTCGATAAGTCGTCTTCACTAAAATTACTTACCACGATTAGCGCCTTATTTTCAGTCCACCTGACAAATGCAAATTGTGCATTTGAATATTCATTCGTGCTGTCAACTTGTACACTTGTAACGTTAAATGAATGCAAGCTTTGATATTTTCCAAGCATAGTTGGATGATTTGCAGAAATGAGCATTAGGCGTTCATAAAACGCACGTAGTTGTTTTTCAGACTCTGTCGATTGACCACCATCGAACTTACCGTTGTTCATGTACCGCTGATGAGCAGGTACGCCAGCATAATCAAATATCGTGGTTCGTGATGGATCACCAAAACCCGTTTCCTCTGAACCATCCTCGCCCACATCTTGCGCAAAATAAAGCATCGTTGGTGACTTGCTGATTAAGGCAGAAACCACCATTGCCGGCTTGCCTTTCTCAGCACTGCCTGCAAATTCATCGCTGGCAATGCGCTGTTCATCGTGATTTTCAAGAAAGTGCAGCATGTGTAGCTCAATATCAGCAAGGGACAATTGAATATCTTCTAGAGCTTGAGCATCGCTCTTTCCTTGCATTAATAATTTGAGCGAGTCGTAAAACTCTACCTTGTCATACAGGTAATCCATTTTGCCAAGCTGCAAATACTCACGATATAAGCTCGGGTTATATACTTCGGCCAATAAGAATGCATCCGGATTCTTTGCCTTAATCGATGAGTTTAGAAAGGACCAAAACTCAACCGGCACCATTTCAGCCATATCATAGCGAAAACCATCCACGCCTTTATCAAGCCAGTAATGCACTATTTGCTCAAATTTAATCCATGAATCGGGAACGGATTTATCTTGCCAAAAAGCAGCGTGCTGACTCAGTGATTTATCCGCATATTCCTTCGGTAACCTATCAAAATCGTAGCTACCGTCTGGTTTTACACCGTAGTTCACTTTAACCGTTTCATACCAATCGTTAGCACTAGGTTGCGATTCACGTGCACCATTTCCCGTCCATTTAGCAGGCATTTCAACAAATTTACCATCCGATAAGGGGTGCGCTTCGCCGCCCAATGGTTTATAGCCATTTTCGCTTAACGGCACTTTGAATGCTTCGCCAACCACATAGTAAAAATTATTATCGCGTGCATATTCAAGCTCTGTGTTGTCGTTTTCACCAAAATCACTGACGCCCTCAGGCTTACTTAAGGACTCATAAGCGCGCGCGACATGATTTGGCACAATATCAATAATGACTTTTAACTGCTGTTCGTGTGTGCGCTCAATCAAAGCTTCAAACTCGGCAAGTCTATTTGCGGGATCATCAGCTAAATCGGGGTTAACGTTGTAGTAGTCTTTGACTGCATACGGAGAACCCGCGCGTCCTTTCACCACATCAGGATCATCGAGCGTGATACCAAGCTCTTTATAAACATTGTCTGTGTAATCATTAACAACGGCGTGATGAGGAACACCGGTATACCAAACATAGGATGCACCAAGTGCCTTGATGCTTTGCAATGCTGCTGCATCAAAGTCGCTAAACTTACCCACGCCATTTTCCTCTAGCGTTCCCCACGGCTTATTGGTCTCATTTGTGTTTCCAAATAAACGAGTGAACACTTGATAGACCACTGGTTTACCCTCACCTTGCGCCGCGTGAGGATGAGTATCGATAATAGTTTGCTGTGTGTTTTTCATTTGCTTTGTTTCGCTTGTATCATTGGACGCCTGCTGCGGGTCTGATGGTGAACAAGCACCAATTAGAACGACCGAACATGCGAGGGCTAACAAGGTGCAAGAGTGACGTTTGCGGATAGAAGACATGCGATATCCCTAAAATAAGGTGTAAATAAAAGTGGCGAGTGATGACTGCTGTGTCGCCACAACAATACCGCCCAATAAAGCGAGAATAATAATAATCGGCAACAGCCAAAGCTTTTTACGTACTCTTAGAAAAGCCCATAAATCTTGTAAAAATTCAGTCATATTAAAAAGGTTCCTCTAAGCGTTTCTTATCTTTTCTAGCATCCGTGTATGCTTGCTTAACCCAGTTGCTCTTATTGTTGACGTGCTTTTTATACTGTAACTTTCCTAATGCCTTCATGATCAGTCCGATAGGTGTTATTACGATATAAAAAACCAGTCCTAAAATTAACCTTGTGTTAAACCATCCCAAAACAGAGGCAATGATCATCCAATTATAATAAGGGTAGTAAATGCCTTTTGGATAAACGACATGAAGTGACATCAATACACTGCTGACTGCGAGAGGCCAGTATGCCACCGCATGATTGAATAGCCACGGTAACAGAAGCGTAAATACGATGGGAAAGGCAATTGACATAGTTAATGCAAATGAGCGCATCGCTCTCGTGTCATTGCGATTAGCCAGCGGTAACATTACGTTTTTCAGCCTATTTTTCATGTCTATTAATCCTTATCGAAAGTGATGTTTTTTGCAGCCTGTATTTGCTCATTTGGCTGCTCTGCCTTTAAAAGCACCACGTTTTGCATCACCAATACATCCATATCCGTGGCCAAAAAACAGCGTATAGCATCATCAGGACTGCAAACGGGTGGCTCACCTCTGACATTAAAAGAAGTATTAATGACCATGCCAACGCCCGTTAGGCGTTTAAATTCAGTAATAAGGCGATGAAATTTAGGATTAGTTGTTTTGTGAACCGTTTGTACTCGCGCTGAATTATCGACGTGAGTGATAGCGGGAACTGAACTTCGGATTTGCTGCAGTTTATCGAGTCCTGTCAGCTGGGAATCTTCTAATTTCAAGCAATGCTCGTTTCTAAGGTCGGCAACCATCAACATATACGGGCTAGCAGCTTCCATGTCGAACCAGTGACTCACGTCTTCACACAAAACGGCTGGTGCAAACGGTCGGAAAGACTCCCGCTGCTTGATTTTAATATTCATCTGAGACTGCATTTGCGTATTGCGAGCATCACCGATAATCGAACGATTACCTAACGCGCGAGGTCCAAACTCCATTGCATCTTGAAACCAACCGACTACTTTTCCACTATCAAGATAAGCTGCGACTTGGCTGAATAAGGCATCTTCCTCAACGACAGAGAAAGGCAGTGACTTATTTTTGCAGGCGAGCTGGGCCTGTTCAGAGCTAAACTTACAGCCCAAATAAGCACCTTTCATGTGATCACGTTCTGCAAGCTCGCCTGATGCTTTATTACTCTCTAACAACTTTTTAGGGTTTTGATAATACTTATGCCAAACTTGTAATGCTGCACCTACCGCACTTCCCGCATCGCCAGCGGCAGGTTGGATCCATATGTGTTTAAACGGTCCTTCTCGGCTCAAACGGCCGTTGGAAACGCAGTTAAGAGCAACTCCGCCGGCCAAGCAGAGGTTTTCACAATCGGTTTGCTGATGTAAATAAACTGCTATTTTCAACACAATTTCTTCGGTAACAACTTGAATGGAGCGCGCGAGGTCCATTTGTTTTTGCGTTGTTTCACTGTCATAAGGGTGAGCCGGTCCATCAAACAAACGATGAAATTTTGCGTTTGTCATTGTTCGACCGGCAGCATAGTCAAAATAATCCATGTCCAGTGAAAAGCTGCCGTCTTCTCTTATATTGACTAAGTTCTGCTTGATAACATCGACGTACTTAGGCTCACCATAAGGAGCTAAGCCCATCAATTTATATTCGCCACTGTTTACTTTAAAGCCACAGTACTGGGTAAACGCCGAGTAGAGTAAACCAAGAGAATGTGGAAAGTGGATCTCAAATAAAGGGCTTAATTCACCCGATATACCGCGCCAAGCTGAGGACGTAGCCCACTCGCCTACACCGTCCAAGCATAGCACTGCTGCGTCATCAAACGGACTTGGAAAATAGGCAGCCGCGGCATGTGACTCATGGTGTTCACAAAAAAGTAGCTGCGGCACTTTGGGTTTTTTCTCTTTGTTTACTTCATCGAAATAAGATGTGCCGTTCGCTTGAGCCCGCTGCTCATGAATTAACTTGCGCAGTTCGGTGCGCAGTACCGATTTCAAATACAGCTTCTCTTTTAACCAAATAGGCATAGCGCGCAAAAATGACAAAAAACCGCGTGGCGCTGTTGCTAAATAGGTTTCAAGCAGTCGCTCGAACTTTAGCAGAGGTTTATCGTAAAACACCACTGCATCGATATTCTGCAATTCGGTATTGGTGCTCTGCAAACAATATTGAATAGCCTGCGCAGGGAAATCAGGGTCATGCTTTATGCGACTAAAACGCTCTTCTTGGACTGCGCATTGAATATCACCATCGACTATTAGCGCCGCAGCGCTGTCGTGATAGAAAGCTGATATCCCTAAAATTTTTATCATTTGGCCGGTTCTGTTTACAAACGAATCGTTAGTTTACTGATATTTTTGGTGTGAACTAGTCTAACCCCAGTATTTAGCCAGTTTTTCGCACCGAATACGTATGCAACAATCCATTTACATGATTTTTACGCTTATTTTAGGATAAACTGACAGCAACAAAGACTCACTAGATTAAAAATACGAAGGTGCTTTAGCAAATATGTCGGAAAACACGAAACAAAGTCCAGGAACCAGTTCCAGTGTTGATCAAAAGCGCCCTGTTTTTTATGTGATTGCTATTTTGTTACCTTTTGTATTGCTGCTTATACTTGAAGGTCTATTGCGCATATCAGGCTTTGGTAAGGAGTATCCCTTATTTGTTCCATCGAACTACAGCCAAGACTATTTGCAACCAAACCCCGAGGTAGTAAAACGTTTCTTTCATCAACCAAGATTTGCTCCACCTGTAGGCCCTGACACCTTTTTGTTTCGAAAAAACAAAGATCCGGACAGCATTCGCATTGTTTTGATGGGTGGGTCAACAGCGGCAGGTTTTCCATATGGTCGTTTCGGCTCCCCTGCTGGTATGCTAAATCAACGGATCAAAGCACAATTCCCAAATAGTTATGTTGAAATTATCTCAGTGGCGATGGCCAGCATAAATAGCTATGCCCTGTTGGATTTCGTTGATGAAGTCATACAGATTGAACCCGATGCAGTGCTCATTTACGCAGGTCATAATGAATACTTGGGCATCATGGGCGTAGGCTCAGTTTATGCTTCGAATGGCAGTCACGCAGCCAACTTACTGTTCTTAAAATTGAAAGAATGGCGAATTTTTCAGCTAGTACAGTCAGTCTATTATACGCTCTTTCAAACATCGATTGATGTCGATCACAGCGATGCTTCCCGCACCGTCATGGCGTCTGTAGCCAAAGAGAAAGCCATTGCTTTTGACTCAACTTTGTTTGCACAAGGTTCAGCGCAGTTTGAACAGAATTTGATGGCCATTCAATCTTTACTTCGCAACGCCAAGATCCCTTTATATTTATCCACCATTGCATCTAATGAAATGGACTTGCCGCCGTTTTCTTCAAGTAATAATCCCAATGTAGAACAGCTTATTGACCGAGCAAAACCTCGTTCAAATAGACGAATCATTCAACAAGGAGTGAAGCTTTTGGAGCGCGGCGATACATCGGCCGATCTGGCTTACGCAGTCGCGCAAGCAATGTTAGACGAAAGTGACGAACGCGCCGCGGATTTCTTTACACTAGCAAAGGATTACGATCTTCTTCGTTTTCGAGCGCCATCTTCGTTTAATCATATTATTGAAGAAATTGCTGAGAAAAGTAGTGTAGGTAGCTCACCTACATTTTTAGTTGATAGTGAAGCCGCCATCAGGAACGACTCTAGTGGCAATATTATTGGTGCTCAACATATGTTGGAACATTTGCATCCAACACCCCGCGGCTACTTTTTAATTGCAGATTCGTTTTACCGAGCCTTATTAGCTAATGGTTTCTTTAATAAGCTACCCGCGGCAAGGCAGACGATTTCAGACCAGAAATTAACCGAACAAGCTTGGCGGAATATGCCACTTTCTGAGGTAGATCAGTTGGTAGGTGAGTATAAAATTTCAACACTTACTTCTGATTATCCCTTCACGAATAGCAAAATTAATGTGGCTGCGCCTAAGAGCGATACCCCAATGCAGAAAATAGCGAAAAGACGCGTTGAGGGTGAACCGTGGATCACAACACAGCAAGAGCTTTTAGTGGTCTTGCAGCAGCAAAATAATATAAGTGAAGCAGCAAAAGCTGCTGGTCTGCTATATGATGCGTTGCCAAATGAGACCGAGGCCGCTCGCGTCGCTAGTTTGTTATATCTAGAAATAAACGAGCTTGGCTTTGCAGAATTTTACGCTCGTCGTACGCTTGCCGATAGCATAAAAAACAAGCGAACAAACGCTAATTACTACCTCACTCTTGCTGAGGTTATTTATAAATCAGGTGATATTTCAGGTGCCGTTTCTATATTAAATGAACTGTTAGAAATTGAACCTGATAATACACGCGCCATTACTATCAAGAATCAATTGAATTAAGACGAATGAAAAAAAATCTCACAAAAAATAAGCATAGCGATAATGGAAAGAAACAACGAGTTATCTTCTATGTAATTACGGCACTTATTCCACTCTTGTTTTTTGCCTTCCTTGAGATAGGTTTACGGCTTGTTGGCTTTGGCAATAAGAGCCCCTTATTTATCGAGAATCCAGCGCATCCAAGTTATCAACTTCCACGTCCAGATGTCATGTCGCGTTATTTCCCAGAAAATGCGCCTAAGCCGTCTGTCACCATGGAAGCTAACTTTATTCTTAAAGAAAAACCCAAGAATGGCTACAGAGTAGTTGTGCAAGGAGGAAGCACTGCGGCAGGGTTCCCTTATGGTTTAGGTGCGAGTATCGCAGGTACGCTTGATCAACGCCTCAAAGCGAGCATGCCTGGACGATATGTAGAAGTAGTCAATACCGCCATGTCTGCTGTAAATAGCTACACCTTACTCGATTTTGCAGATGAAATTATTGAGCAAAAGCCCGATGCCGTATTGATTTATGCGGGTCACAATGAGTTTCTTGGGATTTTAGGTGTCGGTTCGAACTATACAGCGATGGGCTCAGGAACAACCACTAGATGGTTTTTATCACTAAAAGATTTCAGAATCTTTCAGTTAATCCAGCGCATTTATTTCGGACTTGCCACTCCAGAAGAATCTGGAAATACCGTAAAAAAAGGCAATCAGCTCGTTACTTTAGAAGAACAGAAAACTGGCCAACAGTCTCGCACGTTTATGGCAAAAGTAGCGAAAAATAAAGCGATTGCGAAAGGCTCCAGCGTTTATAAAGCAGGTCTCGCCCAGTTTGAAAACAATATGTCCGAACTACTCGCTAAATACAGAAAGGCAAACATTCAAGTTTATATTTCAACGATTGCGAGTAACCAAGCGGATCAAGCGCCTTTTTCTAGCCTACCAATTGAGAGTAAATTTATAAACTCAACAAATGCTTTTTTCTCTGGTTTTGGAAAGATAAGCCGGCAACAGCAGCTTCGAGACTTGGGATCAGCTTCAATAACATTTTTAGAGTCAACATCAGCAGATTTACACTTTAAAATCGCTAATCTTGCACTACAGCTAAAACAAGCAAGTATTGCGAAAACACATTTTGCATTGGCACTAGAACATGACCAATTGCGCTTTAGAGCGCCGTCGGCAATAAATGACATTATTCGCAAACTGGCAACACAATATAACGCTGTGCTAGTTGACGCAGAGAGCGAGCTTGCCATTCGCAGCCCTGACGGAATCGTAGGTAGCGCGATGATGTTGGAGCATCTGCATCCAAACCTACAGGGTTATTTTGTCATTTCAAACGCATTTTATGAAACCATTGCGGCGAACGCCAATATAAAACCGTTTACTAAGGTCAGCATAGATAGAGCGTGGAGAGAGCGCTTAGTGCTTACACAAGAGGAATACTATGGTTTTGCGACCATATTGAATTTGACTTCTGACTATCCCTTTAGCCAAAACCCAACAACACCGTCTCTGCCCAAACCAGGCGACTGGCAGCAGCAGCTGGGCTTAGACTTTTTTGTTAAAAAAATATCTTGGCTACAAATGATGGAAACCAGTTTAGAACGATACCGAAGTGAAAATAATCCAACAATGATGGCTAAAGCGATACAAATTCTCGCCGATGCACTGCCGCACAACGGCTTATATAATCTACAAATTGCTGAGATCAAGTTTACCCAGCAGCGCTTCAGTGAGTCTTTGTACTATTACCAGCGTGCAAAACGCGCTGGTGCCCTAGGAGAAGCAATAGATCACAACATTAAACTAATTCAAGCTGCTTTGCCCGAGGTGAAGTAGGAATATAGAAAAACAACTATCTCAGCACAACCATAGGGACTTTACTGCGCTCGAGCATTTTCATCGTATTACTGCCTAAAAAGAACTGGCGAAGCTTTGAATGTCCGAACGCACCCATGACAATAAGACCAATGTCATGCTTTTGTTTGTATTCCATTAATGCGTCGAAAATATTTCCTTCAACAAAGGATGGAGTGACAGTAAAGCCTTTTTCTTCCAACTTTTTCTGGGCGGCTAAGAACTTTTCTTTTAAGTCTGGTTCGTTATTTTTGACTGAAACAAGATGACAGTGAAGCCCGTGTAATAGTCCACCATCAATCACTCTCTGTAGCGCATTGTCCGCAGTCTGCCTGCCATCATAGGCAACCATAAACGAAGTGGGCTCGCTAAATGTATCAGGGATTATCACAACTGGGTGAGTGGCTTTGCGAAGCAGTGTCTCGATGTTAGAGCCCAGTGCACTGTAATCATCCTCATGCCCCTTGCCGCTGCGTCCAATCACAATCAATCGCGTTTTATCTTCCATGTCGACAATCGCATCTGCCAACTCACCATGTCGTTGCATTGATTCCACTTGCTGTACAACAGATGTCTGAGCTTGACTGGCAACCCGTTCAAGCAGCTCTTTACCCAGTTTTAGAGCTAGTTTGCCGCGCTGCTCGTCAAGTTTGGTCATTTCCTGTAAAAGTGCGGAACGCGCGCCGAGTCCAATAGCACCGCTGTAATTGTCTGCACCGTGTTGCTGTTCTTTTTCAATGGTATGTAAAAACAATATTGGCTTAGTCAATTTATTTGACGCCCAGATGGCTGCGTTTGTCACCGCTGTTGTCATTGCGGAGCCATCCACACAAGTAATAATTTTTGTCATCCTTTTCTCCTTCCTTTGTCAAAATAATCTTTGTTATTTATCAACTGTGGCATCCTTATTCATGACGACCCCACCCTTTTTTGCGACAGAGCCAAATCAATGACCGCCAAACATTTTCTCTACTTCTTTGGGATCATTGTGTATTCCAAATTCGTCCACCACGGTTGCTGTTGCTTCATTCATTCCCACGATATTTACCGTTGCGCCTTCACGTCTAAATTTTATAACAACCTTATCTAAGGAGGTTACGGCTGTAATATCCCAAAAATGCGCATGTGAAAGATCAATTTCTACAGTATCTAAGGCTTCTTTGAAGTCGAATGCATTGATAAACTGTTCTGCTGATGCAAAAAACACCTGACCAACAACCTCATATGTGCGCTTATTTTCAGACTCATCATGGTGCGATTTCACTGCCATAATACGACCAATTTTGTTAGCAAAGAACAAAGTAGCGAGCAATACTCCGATTAACACGCCTATTGCCAAATTGTGTGTGGCCACGACCACTATAACAGTGGTAATCATAACAATATTCGACGACATAGGATGCTTGCGCAAGTCTCTAATGGACGACCATGAAAAGGTCCCTATTGATACCATAATCATCACTGCTACGAGCGCAGCCATGGGGATTTGCTTTACCCAGTCATCTAAAAAGACCACCATGATAATTAAGACCAAGCCAGCAGTAAAAGTCGACAATCGTCCTCTACCACCCGACTTCACGTTAATAATCGACTGACCAATCATTGCACAGCCAGCCATACCACCGAAAAGACCAGCACCGATATTGGCAATGCCTTGACCTTTGCATTCTTTATTAGCATCACTGCTAGTATCAGTCAGGTCGTCTACGATGGTTGCCGTCATCATAGATTCAAGTAAACCCACTACGGCTAAACCGAGCGAGTAAGGCAGGATTATCATCAGTGTATCGATATTAAGCGGAACATCGGGCCACAGAAATATTGGCAATGTATCGGGTAGTTCGCCCATATCACCGACCGTTCGAATGTCTAGTCCTAGCAGCATTGCTGCTATCGTCAAAGCAACAATGCACAGCAGTGGTGAAGGGATGACTTTTCCAATCTTGGGGATGTAGGGAAAAAGATATATGATGCCAAGACCGACTGCTGTCATCGCATAAACATGCCATGTAACGTCTGTAAGTTCGGGTAGTTGTGCCATAAATATAAGAATAGCCAGTGCATTCACGAAACCTGTGACGACCGAGCGAGAGACAAAGCGCATTAAACTGCCCAATTTCAGAAAGCCCGCAAATATTTGAAACACGCCAGTAAGTAATGTCGCTGCAAGCAAGTATTCCAAACCATGCTCTCTAACCAGCGTTACCATTAATAGCGCCATTGCTCCTGTTGCGGCAGAGATCATACCCGGTCGTCCACCAACAAAAGCGATAATGACAGCAATACAAAATGAGGCGTATAAACCAACTTTAGGGTCTACACCTGCAATAATTGAGAAAGCAATCGCTTCAGGTATTAAGGCTAAGGCCACAACAATACCCGCAAGCACATCGCCACGGATATTTGAAAGCCAGTCTTTTTTCATGTGTTCGAGCATGTATATTGCCTAATGTTGAGAACTCTCCTCAACGCAGAGAAAAATCCAAATTAAAATTTTAAAACGAATAAACCGCGCAAATAATGCGGTAACGACGGCACGTAGTAAAACAGTGCTTCTGATGATGACGTCTAGGGCAGTATAACGAGTAACAGCACTTTCCCTAGATTGTTTATTGCGGCAAATGATAACGCTTTTGTAATTTTGTTACAAACTGAGGTATTTGTAACCCCAATAAAAAACCAGCGCATTGCGCTGGTTTTTTTAGGGTTTACGCTTATTTCTAAGCTTTAGGGAGACGCACTACTGTACTGGCGTAACCGTCACTGTTGGCGCCTTTGCATCCGGTCCTTGAACCTTGAATTGATACAAACCCGCCGCTGGTGCCGCAATCGTCAAGTTAGCGCTGTTTCCATCTTGGAAGGTGACTTTAGGCTCACCTATGGTAACCGCAGCGGTATCATCAGAGGTTGCACCAAGATTCACTGTTGACCAGTCAGATGTAGCCACTTTAAAGTTTACGTCAGTGCCATCCAAATTGATGTTAACGGTGTAAACACCTCCGCCTTGATAGATTAAAGGATCATCTTCACCCCAACCGTTCAGGCTTCCGCGAATAAATACCGTGTTGGCACCAAAGAACTGTTCGTTGAAGACTCTGACTTTTGGCTCGTTAAGGTTGGTGCTGTCGAAAATAAACACATACTTACCCGCTTCCGCTACATTAATAACAACATTGCTTCCGCCCTCAGTAAGCGCTAAGTTTTGACCCAACACAACCAAATTATCAGCAGCATCTTCACTAAATGCGCCTAAGTTAGGTGTATCCCAGCCTTCGTTTGCTACTTTGAACTGGTATTCTTCAGCACCAAGGTCAACCGCGACAGAGTATAAACGTCCGCCATCGTAGTTGAACTCGTTGTCCAAACCCCAACCGTTCATGCCGCCACGAAGGAAAATAGGATTACCAACATACGGTTCTTCGTTAACGATGGTAAGCGTTGCTGCGCCGGTATCTGCGGCATTGAAGCTGAACACATAGGTAGCGTCAACGCTTGGCGTAAAGGTCATGTTGCCTTGGCCACTGAAGACATCTTTCTCTAGATCTTCAGTCACTTCTGGCGCATCGTTGTTGCCATAGTCAACCGATGTCCAATCAGCAGATGCTATCTTAAATGCGTAGGTCTCTGCACCGTTCAAGGCTATTGCAACTTCATATACACCATCGCCTTTATAGCTCATTGCATCAGTTTCACCCCACGCATTCATTTGACCACGCAAGAACACAGTGGTATCGCCAAATGGGACAACATCAGGTGCGCCCGATGTCGCAAATGCTGATAAACCGTAACCACGCTCCATGCCTTGGTTTTTAACAAAAACAGCCATACTTAATGGCGGCACAGTAAATGTACCATTGCCAGAGGCATCAGCACCTTCAGTAAAGGAAGCACCGCGCACCACTGGATCGACCGAGTTCGCGAGTACAGTATGAAGTTCAAAGCCAGTAGCTGTTAACACTTCAATCGATTTTTCTTCGTAGCCTGTGTTAATTACGATAGCAAGCGCATCATATTTTGGATCGAGGTCCGCGAGGATCACGTCGCTATTTGGCACTACACCATCATCGAGGCTCATTACGATCAACCCCTGCTGTTGACGCGAACCAATGTTGTGGAAGCCGATACGCGCTTTAATGTCTTCAGCTGTGCTTAAACGGAACAATTTGCTGTCAGAACGAATGCTCAGGTACTCTTGGAACACTTCTGCAGCAAACTCAATGTTTGACATACTTGCTGCGCGTTCAGGTGAGAACATAAAGGTAGAAATGATGTCCCACATAGCCTGATTGTCTTGTGCCAACGGCAAACCAACGTTCCAATTGTTGGTCTCGTAGGTGAAGTCAACCCGACTGAACCAGTCGCCGGAATCGTAAGTGTTGCGATCCATTGACTTAGAACGTAGGAAGTCACCGCCCATTTGTAAGAAAGGAATACCTTGCGACAGCATAGGGATACCAATACCTATGTTTTGTGCGCGGATCCTTTGATCCAAGCTCAGATTTGCTGGCAGGTTGTAATTGTACTGATCCCAAAGTGATTCATTATCATGCTTTGACACATAGTTGATGATATCCGCAGGGTCTAGCGCGTAACCACCCAGTGAGCTGGTTTCAGTGGCATTGCCGCCTGATGTTTCTAAGATAAAATCAGTCAATGTACCGGCCATGGTCATTTTGACAATGTCTTGGTCGCTCATTGCACTCGCTATGCTCACTTCACCTTCAACGCCTAAACGGCTAGTTCTATTACCATTGTAGAAAATGTTACCGCGGCGAATACCTTCACGAGTTCGGTCATTGTAAGTACCGATTTCAGTGCCAGCCATATTGATTTGATTCGCTTGCTCATAGCCACGATCTTGACGAGTCCAACCTTCACCGTAGAAGTAGTTGTCTTCATCTAACTCTCGTACTTTGGCATATAAATCAACCATGGTTTGCTTGGTTGCTTGGCTCATGATGTCGAAACGGAATCCATCAAACTTATAATGCTCAGTCCATAGAAGAAGCGAGTCTTCCATGAATTTTTCCATCATGCGGTTGCGTGGTTCAGTATCATCGCAGCACGTTTCGCGCACAATTGCGCCGCTGTCGACTTCATATCTATGGTAGTAACCTGGCACGACTTTATCAAAAACTGAGTTTTCAAATAAACCCGAAGCATTGGTGTGGTTATACACAACGTCAAGCACAACACGAAGGCCTACTTCATGCAGCGATTGGTTCATTGCACGCATTTCAATAATACGCGCTACACCATCTGGGTTAGATGAATAACTGCCCTCTGGCGCGTTAAAGTGCTTCGGATCATAACCCCAGTTGAACTGGTCAATATCACGCAGCTGTTCTGATAGTGCTTGTGCAGCGCCGGGCTCAGATAACACGTTAAAGCTGTTGTAAAGCTCACCGATCGTCAAATCACGAGGCGTATTATCAAGACAAACTGCAGATGTTGGCTTCAAGGCGCATATTTGCTGAACCGTGCTTGAAAGATCAACCGTTTTGCTCGTATCTTCGTTGATAGTTGCAATATCGTTCGCTGGCAGCATATGGAAATGCGTTAAGCCCTTTTCAGCAAGTTTAGCAAGGTGCTGCATAGGCGCAGACTCTTTTTCAGTGAACGCGAGATATTTACCTCTGTTCGCTTCTGAAGTAGACGCATCTAAAGCGCTAAAGTCACGAATATGGCCTTCATATAAAACCGCATCTTCTGGATCCGTAATGCTCGGGATAATGTGTGTATCCCAGCCTTCTGGCTTAAGGTCTTCATCTGTTAAATTAACAAACTGAGAGAAACGACCATTAAGCGCTAAACTAACTGAATATGGGTCAGTTACATCGATAACTTCTATTTGCTCATCTTCTGGATGATACACAGTCACTTCAAAGCGATATAACTGGCGATCCATGTCCATAGTGCCTGCATATGTCCAAATGCCTGTTGCCGGGTCATACGTCATTGGCTTAGTCGACTGCAGACGCTTATCAGCAGCATAAAGTTTAAGTGCAACGTTGGTTGCCGTCGGCGCCCAAACTCTGGCTTCAATACCTGAATCGGTGTAAACAGGACCTAGTACTGCTTCGTCTGCATCGTTTTCACCCAAGGTATACAACTGGTCTAAAACGTTAGGAATTTGAATGCGAGTAGCCGCGACAAGTTCACCTTCTGCATTATACGCACCTAGCACCGCTTGTGTTTTTAGCACAGCTTTTGCATCATCGACGCTCCAGTCGCCAGCGAAAGCAGGTAACGCTGATAAATGAGGAGCGATTGCTTTTTGTTCGTCAGTTAAGTCAACTTCTGTAAGCTCAACTACCGTGCCATTTAAGCCGGTATCAAGCGTCACCGCAAGGCTAGCATCAGCGGAATAATGCAATTTAACTGTATCCACAATGCCAAAATCAACATCCCATAGTAATGTGCTTGCATCTAACCAATGCGCCTGAGCACCATCAATAGATACGGGCTGTTCGCCTAAAGAATCAACTGGAAATTCATAGATTGTTGGAACGCCAGAAAACGTAAAATTCATTCGAGCAAAGCGTTCATCATCAGGTTGTTGAAGTTTCGCCTTACCGTCTATGCCGCCCATCTCTTTACCAGCATCATCGGTACCAATATGGATGATAAAGTTTTGACAAGCGCCAGGGGTTAACGCATATCCGGGTTTTAACTCTAAAACCCAATAGGCGCCGTATGTTGGATCAATTCCCGTATGCACTCGACCGTTGTCCCAAGCGGTGTCTGGGTCGGCATAAGCATCGCACGCATCATTACTCCAAGTATGCAGTCTATAGCCTTCATAAGAAGGGTCATTTGGGCTGTTATCAGCCCCTACTGCTGCTCGGTTATAATACAAAACAGCTTGATCTGCTGTTGGAAAAACAACCGGCGGCGCTAGAGTTGGATTAAAACCAACTACACAAGCATCATTTGCAGCATTAGGCACAGTAGGTGCCGCACAAACGATAGGGGGCGGTGGCACGCAACCCGAACCATCGGAACTAGGAACATTAGGAACATTGCAGGTTAATGCAACCTGCCCCGATTCAACTTCTGATCCGCCACAGCCGGACAATACGAATATTGACAAGAGGACAGCAGCATAGCTGATGAAACTTTTACGACTAAACATAGGTAAACACTCCAATGTCATACTTTTGTTACGACCTAAATTAAGGCCTTTTTTAAACAGAGACGTTAAATTAATTATTCTCATAATGAATACGTTAGCCCCAAGAAGAATTGAGTACCAAAGTATTGGATAGTGCCCGTGCGCGCTTCATCACCAAAGTAACTTTTCGTCGGTGCATCCGTTAAGTTATTCACTTGGAACAAGATACCGAGGTTTTCGTTCACTTCGTAACTCGCTTGATAATCAATAATCAGCTCAGAATCAAAATTAACGACTTGGTCATTGACAGCAACTTGCTTGGACACAAATGGGTCTCTATATCGCGCACTCACGCGAGTTTCAAAACCTTCGTAATCCCAAAACACGGTGCCGGATAATACTTGTTTACTCAAACCAGGAAGCAGTGTCGAGTAAACACCATCGTTGGCACTCGCCGTTTTAATAATTTCAGTTTCGGTGTAGGAATAGCTCGCGCTAACACCCAAACCAGACCACATCCCCGGTAAGTCACTGTAAACTTCGGTGTAGGATAATTCGAGACCACGAATGTATCCTCCTCGAGCATTGTTTTCGAATGTGGTGTAGGCGCCATTTACAGTCGGAACAGTGATAGTAACTTGCTCGCCTAATTCATCTAATACTGGCTGCGCCACTTCCTCGTCCGTGAATACAGGGATGTCAATTGAAGTAGGAACAACAAAGCCATTTGCAGCGAAATCATAAGGATCTCTTGTACTTCTATCGACAAACGACTGGATGTCTTTGTAGTAGAGCGCCGCTATTATTGCACCATCAGAATCATCAAAATAATATTCATAGGAGATATCATATTGATTTGCGTAAAAAGGACGCAAATAAGGACTGTTATCGCTTTGACCTGATATTCTCGCTTCACCAATCACCGTAATCTCTCCAGTATCGATGCTTTGAAACGCCGCCGGTTCATTAATTTGCGTACCGCTATTAGCAAACATTTCGTTGATCGGAGCTCTTCCCATCACCTTTGCAGCAGCGAAACGCACTTGCTGATTGCTGGTCAATTTAAAGGTTAAGTTTAATGATGGTAGATAGTCAGTGTAGGTATCTTCGAGTATTACCGGGCGAAATGTATCAACCGCTAAACCGATATCATCAACAATGATTTGTGCTCCTGACTCAGGGTCGCCATCTACATTCTGCAAGAACGTCGATGCCTGCTTCGTGTCCACCATTCTAACGCCAATGTTACCCGTAACTGGAATACCTGCTAACTCCATGTCGAGGTTGGCCATGACATAAGCGGAGTTAACTTCTTCATAAACTTCACCACTTTGTAACACCGACCATGAGGTATCGTTAGGAGTAGCGCCGTCAGGTGGGTTTAATACGCCGTCAAAACCACCCCAGCTTTGCACTGGCTGTGGCACGCCGCCAGGAAACCAAGCATTCAGGGCTTTGTCTAAATCAATTGCTAAGTAACTTGGGAAATATGAGAATTCCCCTTCCCAATTGACCACTGTCGTCATGTCTTCAGTCAGACGCAACGGTGGCTGACTTCTTGAGAAGCCTGAATCACTGCCATATTCGAATACGGAACGGTCATTGCTGTACGCGCGATCTGAATAACGAGCACCAAACTCAATTGAACGAACCCAGTCATTGTCAAGTTGATATGTAAAATCTATCCGATAGGCATCTAATTCATCTGAGTTTTGGAATGGATAAATACCGTATTTAGATACCATCACTTTATTTAAATCAATAAAGTCACTGGCCTGATTAAAACCTAGGTCGGGCAAATCAAGTCCATTCAGTAAATAGCTTATCGAGATATTTTCGTCTAACACCGGCGATAACGCATTTGCGTCTTCAGCAACGAGGGACCACAGCAAACCGTTTCTGAAATCACTGTCAGCAGAAGAATGTGACACATCAAAAGACACGGTCCAGTCTTCGTTGATGTCCCACTTTGCATTAATGCCTAAACTACGCACTTCATCAAAATCTTGATTGTCGTCGTTAACCAGTTCAACCCGAGTGTTCGCGCCCGGAATACGATTAAAGGTGCCACCGATTACGTCATTCCCGACCAGCGTTGGGTTAGCAATAGTTACGTTAGGTGCTTCAAGTTTTACTCGAAAACCACGGGCAAACTCTTCTGATTCAAATTTACTTAAGAAAGCGTCTGCTTTTAATACGAAATTGTCCACCGGTGCCCACTCAAAAGCGGCCATATAGCCATTGCGAGTTTCACCGCCGCCGGCGTGCTGCATTTCAAAGCCTTCAGAGATATCTTCACACTCGGGACAATCGCCTCCAAGCTTATCTATATCATTTTCAACAAAATCAACGTCCTTTTCTCGGTTGTAAGCTAATCCGATAAACTGCGTTGACACACTGGGTTGATATAATTTGGCATAACCGAGCGCAACGCCCAAGGTATCTTCTAAAAACTTACCTTGATAGGAAAAACTCAGTCTATGACCAAACTCATCAGCATCAGCAACTTCATTGGCACGGTCGTTGTACATTCCGCGAACGTTCGCGTTAAAACTATGCTGCTTATCGTTATCCAATGGGCTAGCTGTTTTCAATTCAACAGTACCTGCAACACCACCTTCTAACAATGATGCTTTAGGCGATTTATATACAGCCGCGGAACTAATTAATTCTGATGGGTACTGATCAAACTCTATTGAGCGACTGCCGCTAGTTGAGACTTGCTCTCTGCCGTTAAGCGTAGAAAAAACGAAATCACCAGATAAACCGCGAATGTTAATTTCTGCTGCTTGGCCACCGGTTCTAACCGCTGATATACCGGGTAAGCGTGTCAACGCGTCTGCCATTGATACGTCGGGTAATCCACCTAAGTCATCTGCAGAAATTTGTTCAGATACTGTGTCACTGAATCTTTTTTGATTGAGCGATCTTATCAGGCTGGATCTAAAGCCAACAACCTCAATTTTCTCGATGTTTTCTTCTGCACGCTCTTCCGTCTGATCTTCTTGAGAATTTTCAGGGGTTTGCTGTGCATAAAGGGGCAAACTACCAATCATCATCCCGCTAGCAACTAAGGCTACGGTAATCAAGCTGGGTTTGAATTTAGTCATATTTGTATCCCATTACTGTTGAGTTTGACGCTTCCGTGCTTACCAGACCTAATGATCTGTTGCGCAAGTACGCCTTTTTGTACTGGATAGGATGTTACATTCTTGCGAGTTCATTCACCATTATGTGCATACGTATTCATAACATATCGCTACATTTAGTTAACAAAATAGCAGTTAGATTCTTAGGTTTTATACACCTTTTAAAATCATAAAAAAATTTATTCAACAAAAACAATCTGTTGTATTTATCGCTGAAAATACAGTTTACATTTTTCTAACATTGCGATTTTAGTACTGATTGCATAAAAATTTCCGAACTGTCTAAAAGAAAGGATGATTAAGTGCTCGTTTTACGCGCTCACCTAAGGTTTATGCGAACTTATTCGTAATTATCTTAGTTGCCCTAGTTGCCATTAAGCCAAAAAAAAACCTGCCGACTGGCAGGTTTTTAGATTTAATCTCGACTTACAAAATTACCAACCGGTAATCTCACGTAGTCCTTTACCGATTTCAGCAAGTGAACGCACAGTCTTAACGCCTGCCGCTTCTAAAGCTTTGAATTTCTCATCAGCAGTACCTTTACCGCCGGCGATGATTGCGCCAGCATGACCCATACGCTTACCAGCAGGCGCTGTTACGCCAGCTATGTAAGATACTACAGGCTTGGTTACATGTGCTTTGATGTATTCTGCAGCTTCTTCTTCTGCCGTTCCGCCGATTTCACCAATCATAACGATTGCTTCAGTAGCTGGATCGTCTTGGAACAACTTCAATATATCAATGAAGTTAGAACCAGGAATTGGATCACCACCAATACCAACACAAGTAGACTGACCAAAGCCTTCATCAGTAGTCTGCTTAACCGCTTCGTATGTCAATGTACCAGAGCGTGAAACAATACCAACTTTACCTGGCTTGTGAATGTGACCAGGCATGATGCCAATCTTACACTCACCCGGAGTAATAACACCTGGGCAGTTTGGACCGATCATACGTGCGCCTTTACGATCAACGTACTCTTTCACGTAAAGCATATCGATAGTCGGGATACCTTCAGTGATACAAACCACTAATTCGATACCCGCATCAACGGCTTCTATAATTGAATCTTTACAAAATGGAGCCGGTACATAAATAACAGTTGCTGTAGCGCCTGTCGATTCAACCGCTTCTCTGACTGTATTAAATACAGGAAGACCTAAATGTGTAGTGCCGCCTTTACCAGGTGTTACACCGCCAACCATTTGCGTACCATAAGCAATTGCTTGCTCAGAATGGAACGTACCTTGACCGCCAGTGAAACCTTGGCAGATAACTTTAGTATCTTTATTAATTAATACTGACATTATTTGCCCTCCGCAGCAGCAACAACTTTAAGTGCAGCATCCGTCAATGATTCTGCAGCAATGATATCTAAACCAGAACCCGCAAGTACTTCACGGCCTAGTTCTGCATTTGTGCCTTCAAGACGAACAACCACTGGCACGTTAACGCCAACTTCTTTAACTGCACCGATAATACCTTCAGCAATCATATCGCAACGCACGATACCACCGAAGATGTTAACCAATACGGCTTTAACCTTGCTGTCTGACAAAATGATTTTAAATGCTTCAGCAACACGTTCTTTGGTTGCACCGCCCCCAACATCGAGGAAGTTAGCAGGGCTACCGCCGTGCAGGTTAACGATATCCATCGTTCCCATTGCAAGACCGGCACCGTTAACCATGCAGCCAACATTGCCGTCTAGTGCAACATAGTTTAATTCGAATTTTGCTGCATGAGCTTCACGAGCGTCATCTTGTGATGGATCGTTCATGTCGCGAACTTTTGGCTGACGATACAATGCATTGCCATCAACACCTAATTTCGCATCTAAGCAATGTAAATCGCCATCTGCTTTAATCACTAGTGGGTTAATTTCAATCATCGCTAGGTCAAGCTCTTCAAACATCTTAGCTAGACCCATAAATATTGTGGTGAACTGACGAATTTGAACACCCTTCAAACCTAACTTGAATGCGATTTCTCTAGCTTGGAAAGGCTGAGCGCCGACAAGTGGATCAATTTCCGCTTTCAAGATTTTTTCTGGTGTTTCTTCAGCAACAGTCTCAATTTCAACGCCACCTTCAGTAGATGCCATGAAAATGATTCGGCGTGATGTTCTATCAACCACTGCGCCTAAGTAAAGCTCTTGCGCGATATCTGTACAGGTTTCAACAAGAATTTGACTGACCGGCTGACCATTTTCGTCTGTTTGATAAGTGACTAGGTTTTTACCAAGCCAGTTTTCAGCGAAAGCTCTGATGTCTGCTTTATCTTTAACTAGTTTCACACCGCCCGCTTTACCGCGACCGCCAGCGTGTACTTGACATTTAACTACCCATTCAGTTCCGCCAATGCGGTCTGCAGCTTCAACAGCAGCTTGAGGAGTCTCAGCAGCGTATCCTTCAGATACTGGCAAACCGTATTCTTTGAATAACTGTTTGCCCTGGTATTCATGCAAATTCATGTTAATTTATCCGATTTTATTTAATAGAAAAGCCGCCGTTGCTCACTTAAAAAAGTACTGCAGGCGACTTGTTTTAATTTCGCTAAATCCTATCACAAACTTAGCCATACTTCAGGTGATAACGCCGTTATCACCCTAATTTTTTTATTCCGAACAGCTTGTTAACTTAATATTTACACATCAAGCAATAAACGCGTTGGATCTTCTAACATTTCTTTTACAGTTACCAAGAAACCAACCGACTCCTTGCCGTCCACAATTCTGTGGTCGTAAGATAACGCTAGGTACATCATCGGTAAAATCTCTACTTTACCATTCACAGCCATTGGACGATCTTGGATTTTGTGCATTCCCAAAATTGCGCTCTGTGGCGGATTGATAATTGGCGTAGACAATAGTGAGCCAAAGACACCACCGTTAGTAATGGTAAAGTTACCACCCTGCAGATCTGACATAGCTAATTTGCCGTCGCGACCTTTCAATGCGAGTTCTTTAATACCCTTCTCTACACCTGCCATACCAAGAGTATCGGTATCACGCAAAATTGGAGTCACTAATCCACGCGGCGTAGAAACTGCAATCGAGATATCGAAGTAGTTATGATAACAAATGTCATCGCCATCAATTGACGCATTCACTTCTGGGAAACGTTTCAACGCTTCGGTCACCGCTTTCACGTAGAAAGACATGAAACCTAAACGAATACCGTGACGCTTCTCAAAGCTCTCTTGGTATTGCTTACGCAAGTCCATGATGGGCTTCATGTTAACTTCATTGAACGTAGTCAACATTGCCGTTGAATTTTTCGCCTCTAATAAACGAGTAGCAATTGTTTTACGCAATCTCGTCATAGGAACACGCTTTTCAGTGCGCTCTCCAGACGCGATCGATGGTGCTTCTTTTGAATCTGTTGACGGCGCTTTTGCTGGCGCTTTCAAATGCTTTTCAACGTCTTCTTTTGTTACTCTGCCGCCTTTACCAGTACCTTTAACTTTACTAGCATCAACGCCTTTTTCAGCAAGCAAACGGCGAACGGAAGGACTCAATGCGTCTGAATCGCCTTCTTCCTGCTCAGCTTCAGCTGCTGGCGCGCTGTCTTTACTTTCCTTCGATGGCGTTGCGGCCGCACCTGCTACGAAGTTTGCAATAACAGCCTCAGCAAGCACTGTCTCGCCTTCTTGAGCTAAAATTTCAGAAATTGAACCATCTTCTGGCGCAACAACTTCCAATACAACTTTGTCTGTTTCAATATCAACTAAATTTTGATCACGCTTGACTGATTGTCCAGGCTGCACGTGCCAAGTTGCGATTGTTGCATCTGCGACTGATTCCGGAAGCACAGGTACTTTAATCTCAGTCTTTTTTCCTGAATCAGCTGATGCAGCAGATTCTTCCTCGGCAGCTGGCTCAGAAGTCGTTGACTCTTTTTTAGCAGAGCCTCCCGCTTCTACTTTACCAATGACTTGTTCACCTAAAACGGTATCACCTTCACCATGAATAATTTCTGACAAGACGCCGTCTTCTGGTGCTACTACTTCCAATACTACTTTGTCAGTCTCAATATCAACCAAATTTTGGTCTCTGGTAACAGTTTCGCCAGCTTTTACATGCCAAGTTGCGATTGTTGCATCTGCTACTGATTCAGGTAATACGGGAACTTTTATTTCAATTGTCATCTGGGTTCCTTAGTTTATTGTAAGTGCGTCTTCAACCAACGCTTTTTGTTGTTGGTTGTGTACAGAAACATAGCCAACTGCAGGAGAAGCCGAAGCTTTACGACCTGCATAAGTTAAGTTAGATCCTTTCGGAATTGATTGCCAGAAATGGTGCTGGCTACAATACCAAGCGCCTTGGTTCTGCGGTTCTTCTTGACACCAAATCCAGTCAGTCACATGTTCATACTTGGCCATCTTAGTTTTGAACTCGTCCTGAGGGAATGGATACAACTGCTCTAAACGCACAATTGCAACGTCATTTTGCTCATTCTTACGACGCTGATCCAATAAATCGTAATACACTTTACCGGAACACATCACAACGCGTTTGACGTTTTGCGGATCTATCTCATCAATTTCATCAATCACATTGTGGAAAACGCCCTCTGCTAGCTCCTCCATGGAAGAAACCGCAAGTGGATGGCGAAGCAGTGATTTAGGCGACATAACAATCAGCGGTCGACGCATTGGTCGTACTGACTGGCGGCGCAGCATGTTATACACCTGAGCCGGCGTAGATGGTATGCATACTTGCCAGTTATGGTCAGCACACATTTGTAACCATCTTTCTAAACGAGCAGAGCTATGTTCAGGGCCTTGACCTTCATAACCATGAGGCAGTAACATAGTTAAACCACACAAGCGGCCCCACTTTGCTTCACCTGATGATAAAAACTGGTCAAATACCACTTGTGCACCGTTGGCGAAATCGCCGAACTGTGCTTCCCAAATAGTTAAACATGCAGGTTCAGCCGTAGCAAAACCATACTCAAATGCCATTACAGCCTCTTCAGACAAAACAGAATCGTAAATTTCAATTCGACCTTGGTCATCAGAAATATTTTTCAATGGTAAATACGTTGAGCCGTCATCTTGGTTGTACAAAACCGCGTGACGGTGGAAGAACGTGCCTCGGCCCGAATCTTGACCTGTCATTCTGATATCTGTTTTTTCAGCTAGAATACTCGCGTATGCTAAGTTTTCAGCCATACCCCAGTCGAGCATTTTCTCACCATCAACCATTGCCTTGCGGTCAACATAAAGTTTGTTAACTCGAGACTGCAAGCGGTGACTCTCAGGATAATTGATTAAAGCTTGTCCAAGTTCTTTTATTTTGGAAACCGGCAAACTACCATCATATTCGACGTCCCAATCGTGGCCGATATAAGGTGACCAATCAACTGAATGCTCAGTCATTGGACGCCATTCTTCAACCACACAGGCACCATGATCTAATGCTGCTCTATACTCAGCCATTAGCTTCTCAACCTCGTGCTTTTCAATTGTGCCTTCAGCAATCAATTGGTCAGCATAAATGTCGCGCGGTACCGGATGTTTTTTAATTTTTTGATACATGAGTGGCTGAGTCGCATTGGGCTCATCCGCTTCATTATGACCGTGACGGCGATAGCACACTAAATCAATAACAACGTCACGTTTGAACTTGTTGCGATATTCTAGCGCAAGTCTAGTCACGAACATAACGGCTTCAGGATCATCAGAGTTGACGTGGAAAATAGGTGCTTGCACCATTTTCGCTATATCAGTGCAGTATTGGGTAGAGCGTGTATCTTCAGTGTTCGAGGTAGTAAAACCAACTTGGTTATTAATGACTATTCGAACGGTGCCGCCAACTTTAAAGCCACGAGTTTGTGACATATTAAACGTTTCTTGTACTACGCCCTGACCCGCTATCGCAGAGTCACCGTGAATGGTAATTGGTAATACCGCTGAACCATCTTCACAACGACGGCGAGAAAGCCTCGCTCTGACTGAGCCCATGACGACTGGGTTAACAATTTCCAAATGCGATGGGTTGAAAGCAAGTGCCAGATGCACATTGCCGCCTGGTGTCGCAAAATCAGAAGAAAAACCAGCGTGATATTTTACGTCGCCTGCGCCCAAAGTATCGTCGTGTTTACCAGCAAATTCATCAAACAACACCGATGGATTTTTGCCTAACACGTTCACTAACACGTTCAAACGGCCTCTGTGAGCCATACCAATGACGACTTCTTTCGTTCCAGCTGCGCCGGCTTCGGTAATTAAGCCTTTAAGCATTGGAACAAGCGAATCGCCACCTTCTAATGAAAATCGTTTAGCACCTGTAAATTTAGCGCCAAGGTATTTTTCCATACCATCGGCGGCAATAAGGCCTTTTAAAATTTTGACTTTTTCGTCGCGGCCAATCACAGGCTTTGCTTCAACCGACTCAATCCGCTGCTGTAGCCAACGTTTTTGTTCAGTATCAGTAATATGCATGTACTCAGAGCCAATCGAACCACAGTAGGTACGATTCAGTGATTTAAACAAATCACCCAAACCCATTTTGTCTGCGTTAACAGCATATGAGCCAAGATTAAACATGGCGTCAAAATCGCTTTCAGAAAGATTATGGTGTGATAATTCTAAATCCCGGACTCTCGGCTGCTTCCATAAATTAAGTGGATCGAGATTGGCGTGCTGATGGCCACGGAATCGATAAGCATTGATCAACTGTAATACTTTTACCTGTCGTTCATCGCTTTGAACATCGCCGGGCGTAGCAGCAGCACCTGAAGTGAATCGTGCCGCAGGACCCAACGAGGCCATATGTTTAAAATCAGCCTTGATTTGCGTATGGTTGGATTCGACCTCTACACCATCTACTTTTGGTAGCGCGTCGAAAATAACTTTCCAGTTGTCTGGTATACTTTGTGGATCTTCAAGGTAAGTCTCATACATCTCTTCAATGTAAGCGGTATTACCTCCCGCCATGTGGGATGAATCCCACCATGCTTTCATCACGCTATCTTGCATTCTTAAGCCTTGATATAAAAAGTTAAGTGTATTGTATTCTATATAGATTCTTTTTGTAAATTGCGTATTACACCTTTGAGCAGATATATACGACTAAAAGGGTATAACACTGCATATATATAACCCCAAATATAAGAAAAACTTGAATATTTCTATCATTTCCCATTATTTGATATTATTTTTACTTTTAGTTTTGTCTAGATAAAAAAATAGCCATCCCTCTCGGGACGGCCATTTAGCAATCAAACGTACCTAACGAATAGGCAACTAGGCACTAAACAGCCCGTTGTAACAGCATCGACTTAATTTGGCCGATAGCTTTTGTTGGATTTAATCCCTTTGGACATACACTAACGCAGTTCATGATGCCATGGCAACGGAACACGCTAAATGCGTCGTCTAAATCATTCAAACGCTCATCAGTTGCCGTATCGCGAGAATCGATTAAGAATCTGTAAGCATGCAACAAGCCAGCCGGTCCAATAAATTTATCTGGATTCCACCAAAATGAAGGGCATGACGAAGAACAGCAAGCGCACAAGATGCATTCGTACAGACCGTCTAATTTAGCTCTGTCTTCTTGCGTTTGAATATGCTCACGCGCTGGTGGCTGCGTATCATCATTAATCAAAAATGGTTTGATTTTCTCGTACTGAGTATAGAACTGTGTCATATCAACCACAAGGTCACGTACTACCGGTAAACCAGGTAATGGACGCACCACTACTTTACCTTTGCCAAGTGCAGAGAGAGGTGTAATACACGCCAAACCATTTTTACCGTTCATGTTCATACCATCTGAACCACAAACACCTTCACGGCATGAGCGACGGAAAGACAACGTTGGGTCTTTTTCTTTTAATGCAATCAAAGCGTCAAGCACCATCATGTCTTGGCCTTCCTCGACCTCTAACTGATAATCTTGCATCTTAGGTGCATCATCTACGTCTGGGTTATATCGATAAATCGAAAAATTTAACATCATAATGACTACTCCTATTAATACGAACGTACTTTTGGCGGAAACGCTTCTCTAAGCTTCGGCGTCATATTGACATCACGACGACGCATAGTTTCTGATTCCGGCAAGTACAAGCTGTGACACAACCAATTTTCATCGTCTCTCTCAGGGAAATCGAAACGGCTGTGCGCGCCACGACTCTCTGTTCTAAAGTTAGCTGCAACAGCCGTGCTGTAAGCAGTTTCCATTAGGTTGTCTAACTCCAAGCATTCAATACGCATAGTATTAAAGTCAGAACTCTTGTCGTTCAAACTTGCGTTTTGTAAACGTTCGCGAATTTCTTTAAGCTCTTTTAATCCTTCAGCCATTGCTTCACCTTCACGGAAAACCGAGAAGTTGAGCTGCATGCACTGTTGCATATCTTTCTTAATCTGAACTGGGTCTTCACCCTTACCTACTTCAGAGCTTTCCCAACGATTGAAGCGTGACATTGCTTCGTCTAGGTCTGAAGCAGATGCTTCGCTCTTAACGTCAACATGATCCAAGCTCTTGCCAAGGTGCAAGCCAGTAGCGCGGCCAAACACAACCAAATCTAGTAAGGAGTTACCACCAAGTCGATTTGCTCCATGCACTGATACGCAGGCGATTTCACCACAAGCAAATAAACCATCTACAATAGATTCTTTACCATCGACATCGACACTAATGACTTGCCCATCTACATTCGTTGGAATACCACCCATCATATAGTGACATGTTGGTATCACTGGAATAGGCTCTTTCACCGGATCCACGTGTGCAAATGTGCGTGACAACTCAAGAATACCAGGCAAACGTGACTCAAGCACATCTTTACCTAAGTGATCGAGCTTCAGCTTCAAGTGAGGACCCCAAGGACCATCACAACCGCGACCTTCACGAATTTCTGTCATCATTGAACGAGCAACAACGTCACGACCAGCAAGGTCTTTAGCGTTTGGCGCATAACGTTCCATGAAACGCTCGCCATCTTTATTCAATAAGTAACCGCCTTCACCACGACAACCTTCAGTTACAAGCGTACCTGCACCTGCGATACCTGTCGGGTGGAACTGCCACATTTCCATATCTTGTAGCGGCACGCCGGCTCTAATTGCCATGCCTACGCCGTCGCCAGTATTGATGTGCGCGTTTGTGGTTGAAGCGTAAATGCGTCCAGCACCACCCGTCGCTAGAACAACGGCTTTAGACTTAAAGTAAACCACTTCACCAGACTCAATGTCGATTGCTGTGCAGCCTACTACTTGACCGTGTTGATTTTTTACAAGATCGAGCGCGTACCATTCACTGAATACTTTTGTGCGGTTTTTTACATTCTGTTGATATAACAAATGTAATAATGCGTGGCCTGTTCTGTCGGCAGCAGCGGCTGTTCTTGCCGCCTGTTCTCCGCCGAAGTTTCTTGATTGGCCACCAAATGGACGCTGATATACTTTGCCTTCTTCAGTGCGTGAAAAAGGTAAGCCCATGTTTTCCATTTCGATAATGGCTTCAGGACCTGTTTTACACATGTATTCGATCGCTTCCTGATCGCCAATGTAATCTGACCCTTTTACGGTGTCGTACATGTGCCATTCCCAGTTATCTTCGTGTGAATTACCCAATGCAACGGTAATACCACCTTGTGCAGATACTGTGTGTGAACGGGTCGGAAATACTTTTGATAACAACGCACACGACTTTCCTGATTCTGAAATCTGCAAAGCAGCTCGCATGCCAGCGCCGCCAGCGCCTATAACTACCGCGTCAAACTCATGAACGGGTAAACTCATATTAAACACCCCATAAAACGAATAGACCTACTGCAACATACGCAAATGCAATTAGGTTAAGAACATATTGAAGACCGGCGCGTAGACCAGTTGGCTTGACGTAATCCGTCAATACCTGCCACAAACCTATACGCACATGGATCATGATTGAGATCAATGTGGCGAGCGTAAATGCTTTCATATAGATATTGGCGAAGAGACCTTGCCAAACTTCAAATGTGACAACTGATGTTGTTACAAAAAAGTACACCATGAATAACGTAAACGCAGTGATTATCGCTGCAGTTGCTCGCAGTGATACATAATCCTGAATACCGTTTCTTTTCATTGACACCTGATTAGTTACCATAATACAACTCCTAATACGATTGTTAACACTACCCACAGCCCCATTGCAGCTTTCGCGCTGTTGTTACCTGAGTCGAGTTCTTCCCAATGGCCCATGTCCATAATCACGTGTCTCACACCACCAATAATGTGGTAAGACAGCGCAGATAATGTGCCGATTGAAATAACTTTTCCGTACCATGCATCCATCATACTGAGCACCGAGTTATAACCCTCGATTGAAGCAACTGAAGTCGCCCATGCATAAATGACGAATAACAACGCGAAAAACATTGCAACGCCTGTTACGCGATGGAGTATTGACGCAACAGCAGCGGGTGGAAAGCTAATTGTATTAAGGTCTAAATTTACCGGTCTTTGTTTCTTCACAATAATCTGCCTGTAGTCGTTCGTAGGTAATGCATAACAATCGGATGCTTAAGCGATTACCTTAGTTGTGTGTTTTACTTTTGTGGGGCGTACTTTCGCCCTTATTTTGTTAACAATTTGTGAATTAAATATTGCTAAATTGAAATAAAATACATTCGTTGAATTTAGCGGCTTTGAATATAACAATCCGCCTCGTAAATTACAATTTTTTGTTGCGTATTAAGCCTTTAGTCGTAAAGATTTGTTGCTACCCGTATAGCTGTAGACAATACAGAATATTTATTAATCGAATGTGCATTTAAATTGACTTATTACTACAATACCAGTACAAATAGCGCCACTTTTCTTAACGATGTGAACAATATCGTCGATAGCTACGTAAGTTTGTCGACTACAGCGTTATAGTAGAAAATTAACGAGGAGAACATTACATGGCAAATGATACAGCCATTTTAAAAGTAGGTGATAAAGAAATCGAACTTCCGATTTTAACTGGGACTGCAGGGCACCCTGTCATCGATGTTAGACCACTTGGTGGTAACGGGTATTTTACGTTTGACCCCGGTTTTATGGCTACAGGTTCATGTGAATCTTCGATCACGTTCATTGATGGCGGCAAAGGTGTGTTACTACACAGAGGCTACCCAATTGAAGAGTTAGCGCGCGATTCTGATTATCTTGAAGTTTGTCATATGTTGCTGCACGGACACGCTCCGGACGCAGACGAATATATTAATTTTAAAGACACGATTACTCGTCATACCCTTTTACATGAACAAATCAACATGTTCTTTCATGGTTTTAGAAATGATGCGCATCCAATGGCGATGCTTTGCGGCACGGTTGGCGCGATGTCGTCTTTCTACCACAGTGATTTAGATGTCAACAGCGAAGAGCAGCGCCTACGTAGTGCGCATCGTTTAATCGCTAAGATGCCAACATTAGTAGCAATGTGCTACAAATACAATGTCGGTCAGCCTTTTGTCTATCCAACAAATGAATTAAGCTACGCTGCAAACTTCCTCAACATGATGTTTTCGGTTCCTGCTGAAGAGTATGTAGTAAGCCCAGCTGTGGAGCGTGCAATGGATAGAATATTTATTCTCCATGCTGACCACGAGCAAAATGCATCGACCTCTACTGTGCGCTTAGCGGGTTCATCTGGCGCTAACCCATATGCTTGTATTGCAGCCGGTGTTGCCTCCTTATGGGGTCCTGCACACGGCGGCGCAAACGAAGCATGTTTGGAAATGCTAGAAGAAATTGGAACTGTTGATCGTATTCCAGAATTCATTGATAGAGCAAAAGACAAGAATGACCCGTTCCGTTTAATGGGCTTTGGTCATCGTGTTTACAAAAACCACGATCCAAGAGCCACTGTAATGCGAGAGAGCTGCCACGAAGTATTGGCCGAGTTGAAGCTAGACGATCCATTACTCGAAGTAGCGATGGAACTAGAGCGAATCGCGCTGAGCGACCCTTACTTCGCGGAAAAGAAATTATTCCCGAATGTCGACTTTTACTCAGGTATTGTGCTTAAAGCTATTGGTATTCCAACTAACATGTTCACATGTATTTTCGCACTATCAAGAACGGTAGGTTGGATTTCACATTGGCATGAGATGTTGAGTCAGCCTGGCCAAAAAATTGGGCGTCCTCGTCAGTTATATACTGGTGAAACTCAGCGTAAGTATACTCCTATCAAGAAGTAGGCTTTGCTTAACTCCCTTTTAATTAAGGCGCCTTCTTGGCGCCTTTTTTGTCGAAATAAAATAAAGAATTCAGAGGGTTACCATGCCAATACAGTTTAAAATACTTGGTTACGCGGGACTTATTCCATTTATAGTGCTTCCCTTGATAGCACTTGCTGACATAAATAATTATTTTTATAGTTTTCAACACTTTGTTCAATATTCTGCCATTATACTTTCATTCTTCGGTGGCATTCATTGGTACGACGCTCTTCAGCATAACCGTGTAAATCATCAACTTTATGTCGCGATGCTACCAAGTATTGTTGCTTGGTTAAGTTTAGTGTTTCTCGATGGAGGTTTATTACTAGGTGTCTTGTCTTGTGCATTTATCGCTATGTTAATGTACGACAAATATACTTTGGTAATGGAAAAACAAAAGGTCATTGAATATACAACGCTGCGTTTAGTATTGACCACCGTCGTAGTTATAAGTCATTTAGCAATGGCTTTGATAGCATGAACGAGCCGAGTATCGATACTCGGCTCTATTGATTTGATTGCGAAAGGAAATAGCTTTAAAAAGCTGCGTTCGGTATTTTAACCCGTAATTAAGTCCATCAGTTCTTCGGTTTTCGCTTTCATTAAAGCAATATCACCGCGTGATTCAACATTTAGGCGTATCACCGGCTCAGTGTTCGACTTTCTCAAATTAAATCGCCAATTGCCAAACTCCATGCCAATACCGTCCGTCTTATCTATTACTTCAGCTTGATCAGCGTAATGTTCAACAACCTTCTTAATTGTTAAGCCCGCATTTTCAACAGTGGAGTTTATCTCGCCAGAAGATGGAAATGCTTCGATGCGCTCTCTCACCAACTCTGACAATGGCTGTTTTGTTGTGCTAAGCAGTTCAGCGACGAGCATCCACGGTATCATTCCTGAATCGCAGTAAGCAAAATCACGAAAATAGTGATGAGCACTCATTTCGCCACCGTAGACAGCGTCTTCTTTGCGCATTCTCTCTTTGATAAAAGCATGCCCAGTTTTGCATTTAATGGGTTTACCTTTATTCGCTTTAACAATCTCTTCTGTATTCCAAAAAACACGCGGGTCATAAATAATACTGGCGCCTTTCTCTTTCGCTAAAAAGGCCTGTGCTAATAAACCGACAATATAATAGCCTTCGACAAATTCGCCTTTCTCGTCAAATAGGAAACAGCGATCGAAATCACCATCCCATGCGATCCCCATATGAGCCTTGTTTTCAATAACGGCTTTTGATGTATCCGCGCGATTCTCTGGCAATAATGGGTTTGGAATGCCGTGAGGAAAGTCACCATTAGCCTCGTGATGCACTTTAATAAACTCAACGGGTACATGTTGATTTTGAAAAAACAGCTCAATTGCATCGAGTGCTGGGCCAGCACTGCCATTCCCAGCATTGACAACAAGCTTAAGTGGAGACAGCTTTTTATAGTTGATATAGCTTGCAAGGTGCAAAACGTAATCATTCACACAGCGAACGCGCTCGTAATTTTTGGTTTCAAGTAATTTTCTTTCTTGAATTGAATGCATACCACTCAAAAACTCACCATCAGTCACTAACTCACCGGTACTAAATGCCAGTAATCGAGCTTGTATATTCATCTCATCGTAACTTTCAGCTCTATCTCTGATAGCGAATAAGCCACTGTCACCGCTGATCGGAATAGAACCGGTTTTCACTAACTTTAAGCCATTGTAATTGATAGGATTATGAGAAGCTGTTACTTCAATACCGCCATCAACACCAAGGTGCTTTGTGGCAAAATAAATTTCTTCAGTACCGCACATCCCTAAATCACTTACTTTCGCACCGCCGTCAATTAAACCTGCAGCTAACGCTAGTTTAAGTGGCAATGAAGTTTTTCTGACATCTGCGCCCACAACGACAGTGCGTGCCTGTAATTCTTCTGCAAAGGCTCTGCCGATGCGGTAAGCAACTGACTCAGTTAATTGTTCAATCAGTTCACCACGAATATCGTAAGCTTTAAAACAGGTAATTTTAGTCATGATTTTTGTTCTTTTAGTATTTTTTTAGTTTGGATGCGTGGAAACAATGGCAACCCTTAAAGTTGCCACGTTGTAAAAGCTTTATTTTTTGACTTCAACACGGCCATAACGATCGGAGAAGCGGACAATGTCGTCCTCACCAAGGTAACTGCCAGACTGCACTTCAATCAGCTCTAGTAGTATCTTTCCAGGATTTTCCAATGCATGAATTTCACCGATAGGGATGTAAATAGACTCATTCTCGGTTACTAATGAAGTTACCTCTCCCACAGTGACGTTAGCTGTGCCAGAGACTACGATCCAGTGCTCTGCGCGATGGTGATGCATTTGTACACTCAGTTTTTCGCCGGGTTTTACACTGATGCGTTTAACCTGATAGCGGCGCCCGTTATCAATGGAATCGTAGCTGCCCCAAGGTCTGAAAACTTCGCGGTGAAATTCAAACTCGGAACGTTTTTCGGCCTTAAGCTTGTTCACCACATTTTTTATATCTTGCACTTTACTTTTGTTGGCTACCATTACGGCATCTTTAGTTTCAACGACAACGACGTCGTCTAAACCAATAACGGCAATTAAGCGCTGTTCAGAGTTGATATAGCTATTGGTGACGCCATCAAGGATCGCATCACCTATTACGACGTTGCCTGAAGTATCTTTATTTTGTGATGTTTCCCACAGAGAAGTCCAACTACCAACGTCATTCCAACCGGCGTCTAGCGGAACCATACAGGCGTCGGAGGTGCGTTCCATCACCGCATAATCAATAGAGTCATCAGGACATTTAGCAAACTCGTCAGCGTCAACGCGTATAAATGTCATGTCTTTGTTAGTATTTTGCATCGCGTTTGTACAGGCAGCAAAAATATCGGGGGCGTGTTCACTTAATTCACGCAAATACACACTCGCTTTGAACATGAACATACCGCTGTTCCAATAATACTCACCGCTTTTGAGATATTGCTGCGCCGTTGCCAAATCAGGTTTTTCAACAAATTGAGCAACTTTAAAACCGATCTCATCTACTGAATCACCAGACTTTATGTATCCGTACCCAGTATGAGCTTCAGTCGGCACCACGCCAAATGTAACTAACTTTCCCTGCTCTGCTAGTAACGTTGCTTTCTCAACGGCTGCGTGAAAGGCATTGTGGTCAGAAATAAGGTGGTCTGCTGCTAAGATCAGCAATACGGGATCTTCTCCCTGCTGCACAGCTCTTAATGCAGCGAGAGCTATTGCAGGCGCAGTATTGCGACCGACAGGCTCTAAGATGATGCTGTCATAATCAATATCCGCAACACGAAGTTGCTCTGCAGCCAAGAAGCGATGGTCCTCATTACAGATAAATAATGGAAGCTCCATTTTTTCGGCAGGCAAACGCAAGATAGTATCTTGCAGCATCGTCTTATCAGACGTAAGTGATAAAAACTGCTTTGGTAATGCAGCGCGAGATTTAGGCCACAGTCGGCTTCCAGTGCCACCGGCAAGAACAACAGGCTTCATTTACATTCCTTTAAAATCTTCATTAAGCTGATGGTATTGAAGAAAAGCCTTTAGTTCAATGCAAAACGTCCATATTTCGTTGATTAAGTGGTTACAGGGCACGAAATATGGACTTACGAACAATCCTACGCCAATACTCCTTGTTGAAAATCGCGCAATGCCTGATTAATTTCCTCTTGAGAGTTCATCACAAAAGGTCCGTATTGAACGATTGGCTCGTTAATTGGCTCGCCGCTAACTAAAATGACACGAGTCTCCACCTTAGTATCGAGCACTAGCTCATTGGTGAAATCCAACACACCCAACTCGCCTTTTTTCAATTTTTTGCCTGCAACTTCAAGCTCACCTTCATAAACGTATAAAAATCCATTATGCGTGTTTTGCGTGGCAACAGTCAGCGACTCATCAGCCACTAAATGGAAATCAAAAAACTGAGGTTTGACAGCTTGTGTTGTCACTGCGCCCTCTTGGCCTTCGTAATTACCAGCCAACACGCGTATCAAAGAACCTTTTTCGCTACTCACCTCCGGAATATTAGCAGTGGGAATATCTTGATAGCCTGGCGCAGACATTTTTTCAGCCGCAGGCAAGTTCACCCAAAGTTGGAAGCCGCGCATCTTACCTTCGATTTGCATTGGCATTTCTTCATGAATAATACCTTTACCCGCATTCATCCACTGCAGGCCACCATCTTCAATTACACCCTCATTACCCGTTGAGTCCTTGTGCCCCATCTTGCCGTTAAGCATGTAAGTGACTGTTTGAAAGCCACGATGTGGGTGTTTTGGAAAACCGGCTATGTAGTCTTGCGCGTCTTCCGAACCGAACTCATCTAGCATTAGGAACGGGTCTAATCTTTTAAGGCTGGGTTGTCCAAGCACCCTTTTCAGCTTGACGCCCGCACCGTCGGACGCAGCCATACCCTGCACAATTTGCTTTATTCTTGTTGTCGTATTTGTTGCTATGTTGGAAGTACTCATTACCTTATTCCTTCTTGCAAACCTAAAGATTGTCGCGACCATGCGGTGAATCGAGATCCATTACAGGACCAGCAGGCACCACTTGCGTTGGATTAATCATAGTATGGCTAAAATAGTAGTGTCTTTTTATATGGTCAAAATTGGTCGTTGCTTTTACGCCTGTCACTTGAAAAAGCTCTTTTAAATATCCGGAGATTGCTGGATAGTCGGCAATGCGGCGTAAATTGCATTTAAAATGCCCAACATAAACCGGGTCAAAACGAACTAAAGTTGTAAACAAACGCCAATCAGCCTCGGTAATCTGATTGCCAAGTAAAAAACGTTTTGCACTTAAGGTTTCTTCTAAAAAATCCAAACCTTCGAACAATGCGAAAAGTGCTTCCTCATAAGCCACTTGCGTCGTAGCAAAACCCGCTTTGTAGACACCGTTATTGATGCGGTGATAAACATAATCATTTATTTCATCAATACCACTCTTAAGAGCATTGGGATAATAATCGTCGTGATTACCCGTCAAATCGTTAAACGCTGTATTAAAAATTCGAATTATGTCGGCGGATTCATTATTTACAATTTCATTAGTCTTTTTATCCCACAACACTGGCACGGTAACTCGCGTAGTGATGTCTGACTGAGCTTTGGTGTATATTTCATGCATGTACTTAGAGCCAAATAAATGGTCTTCCGTTGCCCCATCGTATCCACCGAACACCCACCCATTTTCCAACATATCTGGACTCACAACAGATACCGATATGTGTGCCTCCAAATCTTTTAGTGCTCTAAAAATTAACGTCCTGTGCGCCCACGGACAGGCTAAACTGACAAATAAATGATAACGACCTGATTCGGGCGTAAATTTTGCGCCAGCGTCACTGCTTATGCTATTTCTAAATGCAGAATCTTGACGAACAAATTTGCCATTACTCTTTTTTGTGTCGTACCATTGGTCTTGCCATACACCATCGACTAGTAAACCCATGTTGAATTCCTCATATTTACTGATGTTAGTTGATGAGACAATTAAAACACTTATTTAATTGAACGTAACTCGCTTAAAATAGCAAGTTACATTCTATTTTTTAGAACTTTTTGACATTAGAAAAAAATACATCAACGCTTCAGGATAGGATGATAAACAAAACCTTATGACAACAGTAAATACCGCCACTCGATTTTCAGGACTGTCTCGATTATATGGCAGCAGCGGCCTAATGAAATTACAGAATGCAAATATTGCCGTTGTTGGCATTGGTGGCGTTGGGTCTTGGAGCGCTGAAGCTTTAGCGCGCACCGCAGTAGGTAATATCACCTTGATTGATCTGGATGATATTGCGCTCAGCAATGTAAATAGACAACTGCACGCACTATCATCGACGATAGAGGCCTCAAAAGTAGAGATAATGAAGCAGCGTATTCTCGACATTAATCCTCAATGCAATGTGACAGTCATCGAAGATTTTGTGACGACAGAGACGCTTCAAGATTATATTACGACATCTTTCGACGTTGTCATTGATGCCGTTGACAGTATCAAAGCAAAAGCCGCCATGATCGCCTTTTGCAAGCGCAACAAAATAAAAATAATCACAGTTGGTGGTGCCGGAGGTCAATTAGACCCTTTGAAAATCACCTGCAACGATTTGGCTAAAACTGTTCAAGATCCGCTAGCTGCAAAACTACGCTCCGAACTACGCCGATTTTATCATTTCAGTAAAAACCCCAAGCGAAACTTCGGGGTTGAATGTGTTTATTCAACTGAGCAATTACGATATCCGCAAAGCGATGGCAGCATAAGCTTTGAAAAAGGCCAGCAGCAAGGTGCAGGTAAAATGGATTGCGCTACCGGCTTTGGTGCTTTTGTTGGTGTCACAGCGACATTCGGCTTTGTCGCAGCAACGAGAGCGATACAGTTTGTGCTTGGCCGTTAACGTTACGTCATGTATTTGCGGTGGCCTTGGCCCCTCGATGCTGTTTCACGTCAAAAACTAACGCAATTACTAACCAAATACAGACAATACCGACCAACAGCGCGGTATTCTCTGCCATCGCCATGACTTGCTCACTTAGCACTGCAGTACCCGCTATTAGCAATAAATAATAAGGCAAGTTAAGAAAGCCGGCCAAACCAATTACTTTAGGTGACTTTAACTGATTTCCCTGTGAAAACATGAAAAAGGCTAGAGAATTAATATGTATCATGGCCAGCAGCAAATGCTTAAGCTTCGTCTTCTTTTCCTCAACTCGCTCGCCTTGCTTTAATGAGTGTTTACGTGAAGCCCTTCCAAGCATAAAGTTGATCAGAGAGCCTAAAGTTGCTGCCACGACCATGCATAGAGTTAGATAAACAACATCCATTGCGCTAGGTTTTGCGCCAACCACTAAAATCACCGCGAAAAACTGCCCTGGAAAATAAAAGCCAACGTAAATAATCGACTCTAGTAAAATAATAAGAAAAATGATGAAGAAAAATCCGTTTTGCATGTTGCCCTGCAGCGACTCTAAAATGCTCATTCCTGGCGGGATGACGCCAAAATGCACCAGCACGCTGATGAGTAAGAGTGCAATTAGCGCTGAAAGAGGAAGGAACGCTGCATATTTCATAGTTTGCCAGTAAAAAGTGATTTATGCATAGATTACGCTATGCTTCGTAGTAGGATCATACAGACAAAGCTCTAAATTTCACAAACTCAGTCCATTGAAAATATAGATAACGTCAGTGAATCAAGTACAGCGATACGATTCAAACCATCCTTTATTATCATAAAGTGCTGGTTCCATCGTACCAAATTAACATAGACTAACATGTCGGTAAACAAAACAGAGAGAAGGAAACACACAAGTTGTATAGGCCTAAAACAACCATCGAACAATGGCGTATTTTACAAGCTGTTGTTGACTATGGCGGATACGCTCAAGCAGCACAAAAGCTCAATAAGTCACAATCGTCTCTTAATCATGCCGTCGCAAAGTTACAGAGTATGTTAGCCGTTCAATTACTTGAGGTTATTGGCCGCAAGGCTGTATTGACTGAAGCCGGTGAAGTTATGTTGAGGCGCTCAAGATATTTGACACAAAATGTTGAAGATCTTGAATCACTTGCCATAAATATTAATCAAGATTGGGAACCAGAAATTAAGCTTGTTGTAGACTTAGCTTTTCCTAGAGAACTCTTGTACCCCGCATTAAGAGAATTCTTACCGCAGTCAAGAGGCAGTCGCTTACAGGTTATTGACCACGTGCTAACCGGAACAGAAGAAGCGATTAACCAACATAAAGCTGATCTTGTGATTAACATGCACGTCCCTAAAGGCTTTTTAGGAGAACCTATTGCTACAGTTGAATTCCTTTTAGTATGCCACCCTGAGCACGTTCTCGCGTCAATGCCGCAACCCATTGACTCAAACGCACTTGCACAGCACCTCCAGATCGTCATAAAAGACTCATCTTTGTCCCCTGACGAGAAATCAGGATGGCTGAAATCAGAAAATCGATGGACCGTCAGTCAGTTTGATACCGCTATCGATTTACTACTTCAAAAACTTGGGTTTTGCTGGATACCTCAACACAAAGTAAAAGCATTAATCGACGAAGGGAAATTAGTGTGCCTGCCAGTACAAGGCAGTCAATTTAAGCAAATGACGGCCTTTTTAATTTGCCCCACACCGGACAATAAAGGACCTGGGACCCAATTATTAGAGACTCTTATTTTACATCATCGTCAAATTGATTTACCGTCTTCCCTATATAACGATTAATTTGAGTATGTTTGAGTCAATATGGAACAACAAGCCTTAAATCAACTTATGCGCGAAAGCGCTGATGATGCTATCAAAACAAGTAGAGAAGAGTTTGCTATCGAGTTGGACTTTTCCCCTGAAAGCATTGCATCGGTTGATACTGTAATTTCAAAGTTTTTAGATACATATAATGATCAAGCGCTGGAGGACAAAGCAGTGTTTACTATCTGTAATATCTACGGTGCGTACATTGGTGAAACATTTCGCAAGCTCGCTGGCGGACAATGGCAGTATAATTTGCAAGACGAGGAAGCGCCCTCAATCATGTTAATGTATCAGGAAAAAACCTTTGCATTCGCTGGTATTTGCTATGAGCGTTTAGTTAATGATAGCAGCGTCAGCGTTCAGCGTTATTTCAACGAAGCACTTGGTAGCGCCACGCAATAAGAGACGAATACAAATACGTTTACGGCAGTGGTATTAAGAATTCAGTCGCCAGTCGGCAAGCATAATCCTCATATGCTTGCTCCTTATTAAATACCAAGCGAACAATAACGCTGAGAATAAGGTTAATGCCGTCGGCCAAGCAAAAGCAAAGTGCTGCGCCCGCAGGATATAAAGCTGAATTATAAGGTCTGAAGCAATGAGGTAAGCCAGCATCACAGGTACACCTATGTAAAAAGCCCCTTTGCCGGCTTTCCATATACGCTCCCTAAAACCTACGAAAAGCAGTGTCATTATGGCAGGTATTGCCGTTAATAAAGAAAGATAGAACTGATATTTTAGTGGATAAAATATGCTCAGCAATAAGCCTCCGTCTTGCCTGAACGACAGTGACGCAATGAACACAACGATACCTCTAGCTAAAAAGCACAGGCACAAGAAAAGCAACCATGGTGGTTTTACGCGTCCGGCTTCATCGTATTTATGTAAGGGCAGTTTTAATTTCATGGTTTGAAAGTATAGGCAAATACTGAAACATCAAGGTTTGCATCATAGTATATATTAATCTCACGTGATAATGCCTGACTGCTCAATCAAAAAAACCAGCGACTAATGAATTATTGGTCACTGGTTTAATTTTTTATGCCATTATTGCTTCACAACTAAGGCTAATTAGGTGATTGAAGCTCCCATTGCATTGTGACTTCATTTTCGACTTGAGCGTCCTCGGTTAAGATCAAGAATAAAGGTTCACTCTCTTCATCCAAAACCAATTCATCTTGGGTCAGTATAATATCGGTTCCGTCAATTTCGGCAACAGCAAAAACTTGATAGGTATTGTTTCGTAAAAACAAGGTCTGTTGGTTCCCAAAGACGACCGAAGGATTTGCATCTGCGGTAGAAATGATTTCATCACTTTTAACAAAATATACGCTGATCCTCGTGAAATCCTGACTATCAACCAAATTGATTACTTTTATCTGATGCTCAAAGATGCTGCTTCCCTCTGAGTTGGTGCTTTGGAGTGTGCGAAGTACTGGCTTATATGCATCGACAATACCGTCATCATTTTCGTCAACGTTACCATCTCCGTCCTCATCCACCGCCTCTTCCTGAGTGTAGTAAAAAATTGTCTTATAGGTATTTTCAGGCAAACTGAGCAATTGATTGGCAAACAGCTTTTCTTGTGTATCCGCGTCTATAATCCGAACACTAAAATCACCGTTGTCTTTGTCCAATGCAGCACTAAATTGATTAGATGGCAAACCGCTAATGTCAGGCTCTGTTGACGCAGCATCTGTATATATATCAACAGTACCAGAATAATTTGGAAGCAAAGCACTTTGCTGCATCCCATTGAAAAATCGGACTCTTGCCTCAGAATCATCATCAGGTAGGTTAATGGTCGTGCTGCTTGAGAGTAAATCCAAAACGATAGGTGAGCTCCCTACTCCGGTATTATCCCGCAATGCCAGAATGTATTGAGTAGTAAAACTAAATGTCACTTCACTTGATTGATAAACCACATCGGTTTCCCCAGCAAGTGTCGCGTAAAAAACGTATTGCGATTGTTCAAACTTATGATTTTCTGACAGCTCTTCTGGAACGTATGATCCGATTAATTCAGCTTCATTAAATGTTTCATCTGACTCTGACAAATAAATGTCAAAGGTGGCTCCTTCATTTGTAATATTCAGTACTCGAATATTAAATAAATCAAGATCATCATCCTCCTCATCGTCAATAATAGGAATATCAAAATTAAGAATTTGGGGCGCTTGAACATCTCCTGAAAAAACAATGAAGTGTATATTTTCACTGTTAATTTTTAGTTCTTCTTGGCTCAACAGCGTCAAGTCAGCGCGCGCAGCGCTATCCTCTTCTTGCCAACCCAATTCTACAGTATATGTATTAGCGGGCAGTTGTTTGTTGGTCGTTGTCTCGCCAAAACGAACTGATGAATAGGTTATTTCAACTTCATCATCGGGATCTGCATCAACATCCTCATCGACGGTCAAAAAAATAGCAGGCGCGTTTGGCGATGCATTGTAAAGTTTGATGTAGCCATCTTCGCCCTCGGAGCTATCTGAACCGCAGGCAGTAAGACCGGTAATAGTGAGTGCAACACATAATATTTGTGCAAAGCGAGTCAATTCGCTTCTTTGGTAATTGAATTTCATTTTGATTCCTATGATTAAGTCGTTTGCTTGTTGCAAAACGCCTTACCGGTATAGGCGTTTTACTTCATAACAATTGTGCAAAGTCAGACAGGGATAGGTATAAAGCCTGACGATGTCACATCATAGGTCTATGAATAAGTGAGTAAGTTCTATTTCTTTACACTTCTTTACATTACTTGACACCGCTTGACACTCTTTGGCAGAAAGAGAGGAGGCAGAAAGAGAAGAGGCATAAAAAAAGAGACATAAAGTGACTTTCGTATTCGTTGTATTTAGGCTGTTTCAGATTTCAGGCTTAGAGAAAGCATCATGTCATCTAACACTTCATCTAAATCGATGAGTGGTCCATTTGCGAGGTAGATACTCATACTGGAGCTTACATTTATCTTAATATCATTCTGTTTTCCCAAATTGGTATTTTCAAGCGCAAAACGAATGCGTTCGAAAAATGCTTTAGCACTTTCTTCTTCAATATCGGGTAAGCACACAATAAACTGCTCTGGTGCAAATCTACCTAGAATATCACTCTCTCTTGTACTGTTTTTGAAGGTTGACGCTATTTGCCTTATAGCGTCATCCGCATTACTTGAGCCTAGTAAACGATTAACTTCTTTAAAATTGGCTAAGTCAAATATTGCCAGTGCGTTAATCTTATTTGCCGATGGCGCTGGCACTTTCCTTATTTCTCTCAGCGCAGCAATGCTATTTAATAAGGCGCTCACTGAATCAATAGAACTTGCCTTCGCCTCCTTCTTACGCCAAACAATGATCACTATTAATATTGCGACGACAAAAACACAAATAAATACGATCGCAATTCTTTCACGATTCAATTGCTCTCTCATCAATGTGGACTCAAGTTCACCAATTTTGTTGTATAAGTTAGCGACACCTAACACTTTCCCTGAGGACTGATTACTTGCCAGTTTCGCTCTTAATTCAGCTGAAAAATCGATAAAATATGCTCTGGCCTTTTCAATATCACCCAGCTCTAAGTATGCTTTTGCCATTAACGTAAGGTAGTCAACGTTACCGCCTAAAAAGCTTAAGGCCTTAGGCCCACCGATTTCTTCTTCATTCACGAACTGCTTAATGCATTCAATTTGCTTTTCATTAATACAAACTTCTATTTCAAACCACCGATGCATACCCGTAAAAATAGAGTTTTTCATATCCACCAAGTGAGGTTTCCAATCGATTACGGTTTGTTGTAGTTCATCAGCTCGTTCTAGGCGGTGATAAAAGCGTCCTTTTGCATAGTAATACCAAGCATGTACAAGCGGCACATCAACTTCTTTGCGTGCGCCATCCAATTTACTTATAACGCGTTCAGCGTCGTAAAATTGACCACTGGCTAGCAAGGAGGTAAACACACTAATTAGCGACGCATATTTGTTAGCCCCTTGATAATGAGGTAAGCCAATTTCATAGGTCTTTTGAAATTGCTCTGCGGCTAAAACATGTTGACCTATGCGCCCATATATCAAGCCAATATTGTTATGAATATGGGCAATCGTCGGCGCGTCTCCGCGTAATGAGTATAGTTCCAAGATATCAAACAAGCTTTTTAGTTTTTGACCTTCATCAATGCGGGCTTCACAGTACGTCATCAAGCCTAGTTCCGAGCTCAAACTAATATCATCAAATTTTCCCAGTGAAAGCTCTTTTGCTTGTTGATAAAAATCGCAGCGGCGCTTATCTTCCTTAACATCAAAAAGGAAACCTTTTTGATACACAGCGAGCGCGTAATATTCTTCGCTTTGTTTGGCATTTGGATGCGCGATAACTTTATCAACGGTGGCTTCAGCTTGACTATAGTTTCCATTGCAGATTTGCCAGTGAGTTTTTTCTAGCTGAAGGTGAAAACGTTGAGAATTGCTGATGCTGGTATTCGTTAAATATTCGTCTAATTTGGGGATCATGTCGTCACTTGGGCAATCAAACGTCTTCACTTTTACGTCTTGAATAAATCTATCAAGTTCATCTAACTCTTGAGCATTAACCAAGATTCCAGGATAAAAAAGCAGAGGAAATAAAAAACATTTAATATTCAAAATAATAGGCCAACTTTTAATAAAACGACTTCAATTTTAACGGCAACGAGTATGTACTTTCAAAAACAGTGATACACAATACCTTCAAATAGTAAGGTGACATTGGCTCACTCACAAAATATTAACACGGATAGTCTAGTTAGTTATTTCTGCATAAACAACCATATAGATGCATTACTTATACCAAGCACAAATTGATTAAAGGAGATGTAAGTTACGATTAAGCTCACTCGCCTGTTTGGCACTATTTGTTCTTGCATTAATCCGCTATAATGCGCGCAAAATTGGCTTGAATCTGAATGCACCAATATTCGTTGATGAAGCCCTAACAAAATTTCATGAAATAAAAGACAGTGCGGCTTCAAAAGCGGTGCTTTGAGCAGGGGCAAATTAAATGACAGTCAAACAATTCAATCCAAAACAAACAACGACGATGGATGGTCCAAAACAAATCATTCAAGAGCAGTCGATACAAGTGAAACAGCTTGATAGCGCGCCAGAAACAACCAAAATCGGATTTGTATCACTGGGTTGTCCAAAGAATCTCGTCGATTCAGAACGCATTTTGACGCAGTTACGAATTGAAGGTTATGACGTTGTATCAACCTATAAAGATGCGGCCTTAGTTATCGTTAATACCTGCGGCTTCATCGATTCTGCGGTGCAAGAATCACTGGATACTATCGGTGAGGCGCTGGCAGAGAATGGTAAAGTAATTGTTACCGGCTGCTTAGGTATTAAAGAAGATGAAATTCGTGAGGTGCATCCAAACGTATTGTCTATTACTGGGCCTCACGCCTATGAAGAAGTCGTTAACCAAGTTCACGAACATTTACCCAAACCTGAATTTAACCCATTTCTGAATTTAGTGCCTGACCATGGCGTAAAACTAACGCCAAAACATTTCGCTTATCTGAAAATTTCAGAAGGGTGTAACCATCGTTGCACTTTTTGCATTATCCCCTCGATGCGCGGCGATTTAGTCAGTCGTCCTGTAGGTCAAGTGCTCAGTGAAGCGAAACGATTGAAAGCGGCTGGTGTTAACGAGCTTCTCGTTATTTCTCAAGACACAAGTGCGTATGGCGTTGACGTAAAATATAAAACTGATTTTTGGGACGGCATGCCGGTTAAAACGCACATGCAGCAATTGTGCGAAAAACTTGGCGAAATGGATATGTGGATTAGGCTACATTATGTCTACCCCTACCCACATGTTGATGATCTGATCCCGCTCATGGCCGAAGGTAAGATATTACCTTATTTAGATATTCCATTTCAGCACGCAAACAAACGAATTCTGCGTTTAATGAAGCGCCCAGGAAGTGCAGATAGAACCATTGAGCGCATTAGGAAATGGCGAGAAGTTTGCCCCGAGTTGATTATTCGCTCAACCTTCATTGTTGGTTTTCCTGGCGAAACCGAGGAAGAGTTTGAAGAATTATTGACCTTCTTAGAAGAAGCGCAGCTAGACCGCGTTGGCTGTTTTAAATATTCTCCGGTCGATGGAGCGAAAGCAAATGACTTGCCTGACCCCATTGATGAAGATATCAAAGATATTCGCTTACAGCGTTTTATGGAAGTGCAATCGCAAATAAGTAAACAGCGACTGCAGGACAGAATAGGAAAAGAGTACAACATCGTTATCGATTCTGTTGATGCAGAAGGTGCTGTTGGACGTACGTTTGGTGATGCTCCTGAAATAGACGGTGTCGTGCATCTAAACGGCGTATTTGATGTTCAGCCAGGCCAACGTTTATGGGCTGAAATTATTCATGCCGACGAACATGATCTATGGGCTGTGCCCGTTGAAGATGAAGAAGCTGATATACAAGACGCTTAAGAGATACAAGGGAGCTGCTGCTCCCGCCCTGGCGCATTTGCATACAAACTTACTCACTTCAACGATATCCAAGTGCACTAAATTAGCAACGCTTAGATGCCGCTATTGAAAGCGCTGCAAGTCTTCAGGCGTATCCACCCCGTGCGGTGGAGCGTGTTTTGCCACATCAACGTGAATGACGTGTCCATGCCAAAGTACTCTTAATTGTTCTAAAGACTCGGTTCGCTCTAACTGCGTTGCAGACATGTTTTCGTACTGCTTAACAAACCCCGCTCTATATCCATAAATACCGATATGACGCAAATACACTGAGCTTAAATCATCCATACAAATGTTATCGACTGATTTATTGCTAAACTCGTCACGATCGAATGGCATGGCTGCTCGAGAAAAATACATCGCATGTTTGTGGCTATTTGTGACAACCTTAACAACATTTGGGTTGAAAATATCCTCAATATCGCTAATTGGATAGCCTAAGGTTGCCATCGGTATCTGTGAGTTATCGTGCAGGTTCTGCGCAACTTGTTGAATATTGATTGCAGGAATGAAAGGCTCATCGCCTTGAACGTTCACTACGATAGTGTCATCAGGGTATGCCAGCGTTGCTAACACTTCAGCTATCCTAGTTGTGCCCGATTCATGGTCCTTACGAGTCATACAAACGTCTGCACCGAACTCACTAACAACGTTAGCAATGCGTTCGTCATCGGTAGCAACGATCACTTTTTGCGCGCCAGCTTCGATTGCGCGTTCAACAACATGCTGGATCATCGGTTTACCTTTGATCAAAGCCAATGGCTTCCCCGGAAAACGGGTTGAACCGTATCTCGCAGGAATGACGACGATAAATTTCAAACTAGCCACCTTCAGCTGCCCTTAGCTTTTAATGCTTCAAGCTCTTCTAACGATAACACTCTCGCTTCTGTATCAAGCAATACAGGTATATTGTCCTTTATTGGATAAGCCAAGCGATCAAAGCGGCAGATGAGTTCCTTTTGTTCAATGGGAAGCAACAACTTGCCTTTGCAAACTGGGCAAGCCAATATGTCGAGTAACTGCTTATCAAAAGCCATGAATATCCTTAATTTTTATGATTAGAATCTTACGCGTTATTTTCCGCTCACAAGGAACGTGATTGATAGTTCGTCATCAGTCATTACATGATGTTTGCTTAGCGCTGGTAAATTGCCAACTTGTTATCTAGCATCGAATACAAATTTTCCGATATATTACCACTCACTTGTAAATACCAGCAATTATCATGCGCTAATGATTTGCATTTTACAGCGTCTTTTTCTGTCATTAGCACCATCCCTTTTGGGATATCTGCTAATTTATATGCATAATGGTCAGGAAATCCAATGGTTTTATCGCACGTAATACCCATGTTGCGCAAGGTCGCGAAAAAGCGTTTGGGGTCGCCGATACCAGCTATAGCCGTCGCTTCTTGAATCATTAACGAAGATTGACATTCACCGCTCTTAACGTTGATCCATTGACTTGGTTTCAGCGTCATCAAGGCTGTCTTATCTGGTGAAATTGAAATATCGGTGTGTGCTTGACCGTTAAACACGACGGCATCTACTGTATTAAGTCTCGTCACTGATTCTCTTAGCGGTCCCATTGGCATTAGAAAGCCATTTCCAACGCCCCTTCCATCCATCACAACGATTTCAAAATTTCTCTGTAAAGCATAGTGTTGTAGACCGTCATCACAAATAATCACATCACAACCATGCTCTTCATACAAAAAATTTGCACCGCGCACGCGTTTGGGATCAATCACAATAGGACAAGGTAGTCGATGCTGCATCAGCTTAGGCTCATCCCCTACAAGACTTGGACTATCTAGCTCTTGCACCAAATGCGGAAAATGCGTTTGCGACCCGCCGTAACCACGTGACAGCACGCCACAGCGCAAGCCCTGTTTGGCGAGATATTCGCATATTGCAATGACAGTCGGTGTTTTACCATTGCCACCAACAGAAATATTGCCGACAACAATCACGAACGCCTTGGGTTTAGATGATGCAAACACACCAACTTTGTAGAAAATTTTGCGTAGATTACTTAAACAAAAAAATACGAGCGTAAGTGGCAATAATAACCACACCCATTTTTTATCTCCGTACCACGCTTTTTGCAGAGCCATTGCTAAACCTGGGAAAATTGCATTTTATGCAATTGCGCATACATACCGTCTTTAGCAAGCAATTCAGTATGAGTGCCGCGTTCAACAACTTCGCCCTGCTCAATGACAAGAATAAGATCTGCGCTTTCGATAGTCGACAAGCGATGTGCAATAACAATATTAGTGCGGCTTTTTTGCAATTCTTCCAATGCCTGCTGAATTAACTTTTCAGACTCAGTATCAAGCGCAGAGGTTGCCTCATCGAGAATAAGAATAGGTGAATCTGCTAAGATTGCTCTAGCGATAGCAATGCGCTGGCGTTGCCCACCCGAGAGAGTCACGCCATTTTCGCCAATGATAGTGTCAAATCCGTTTTCTTGCTGACTAACAAACTCAGACACATGTGCCGCTTTAGCTGCCTGTATTATCTGCTCCCTAGTAACTTTGTCAGCGCAACCATAAGCAATGTTGTTTGCAATTGTGTCGTTGAATAAAGTCACCTGTTGTGAAACCAATGCAAATTGTTTTCTCAATGACCTCAAAGTGACATCATTAAGTGCGACACCGTCAAGCAATATCTCACCTGACTGCGGTCGATAAAAACGAGTCAGCAGGCTCGACAATGTCGATTTACCGCTTCCTGAACGTCCCACCAAGGCTATAGTCTGCCCTGCATTGATATCGAAATTCACATTGCGCAATGCGGGCATTTTTTTGCTTGGATAAGTAAACGTCACGTCTTTAAACTTTAGGTTGCCTTGTGCACGTGTTATCTCTTTCTTACCCGTATCCATTTCTATGTCTTGATCTAACAAATCGAAAATGCTGGCACAAGCAGCCATGCCTTTTTGAAATTCATTATTGACTGTCGTAATTTGCTTTAATGGCTTTAGTAAAGCCATCATGGAAATTAGCACGGAAATAAACACCCCAGGAGTTAATGCGCTCAACATGGTAGGTGTACTTGCAAGGTATAAAACAAAAGCTAAGGCAATCGATGCAATGACTTGAATAGTAGAGACACTGAGTATCTGTGTTGTTGCCAATTTCATGGTTTGCTGACGATTGTTATTGTTTGTCTGCTGGAATTTTTCTGACTCTAGCTTTTGGCCACCAAACATCAATACCACTTTGTGGCCTTTAACCACCTGTTCAACACCGGTTGTTAATGAGCCCATTGCTTTTTGTATTGCTTTACTGATTTTTCTAAACCGCTTGCTGACGATATTAACGATAATCCCAACGATAGGACCGATTAATAGAAAAATAACAGACAGCTGCCAAGATTGATAAAACATAACAAAAAGCAGGCCTATAACAAACGCACCTTCACGAATAAGTATTAAGAATGCTTTGCCTGCAGCATTTGCGACTTGTTCGGTATCAAAAGTGACTTTCGATATAAGCGTACCGGCCGATTGGTGATCATGAAACTCTACTGGTAAATGAATATACTTATCAAACAGTTGCTGACGCATTTTCATGACAACTTGTGAGCTGATCCAACTTAGGGTGTAACTCCCCATAAAATTAAACAAACCACGGATAATAAAAAGCGGAACGATAGCAAAAGCAGCAATCCTCAGAAAATCTGAACTAGTGTCTTTAAGGCCCACGTCGATCATGGGCTGCAGCTGTGAAATAACGAAAGCGTCGATGCCTGCGTAGCCGAGCATACCTAATATTGCAATTGAAAAAGGGAGTTTAAAAGGCGACAAGTAAGTCAGGAATCGTTTGATAACCCTTGGCTCAATTTCAGTAGTGGCAGTCATTCTCATCCTTTATCATAGTTACTGGTCTATCTAGCATTTTCAGAAGTTTCATTGCTATAGGGGTGGTATTCTAACGTAAGCCCTCAATTTCACAAGGATTTGTTGCTAAAGGCTTTGTTGCTAAAGGCTTTGTCCACTATTCGTGTTGCGAGCGTTGAATTCGCATATACCAAGGAGTAAACCAGCGTTGGCGGTATGCTTGTGCTTTTACCTTACCATTTGAATATTCGAAAACGACTTCGCCGTCAAACGCGGTATTGAACACCTTAGCATTTACCTCTCTAAAATTAGCGGTGACACTGGGATGCGGAAATTGCCAGCGATTTAAATATTTACTGCTTATTACCACATATTTGGGCGATACAGCGTTAACAAATGGGAGTGTAGATGATGTCTTGCTGCCATGATGAGCAGCAACCAAGACATCCGCTTGCAAGGTACCGAGGTCAGCATATTTATTCAAAATTAAGCGTTCTGCTGCTGCTTCAATGTCCCCAGTTAACAGCAAACTCAAATTTTTACCGCTAATTTTAATTACACAGGAATGATTATTTTCTTCTCCTGAAACGGTTTTATCTGGCCATAACATCTGTAAACTCAGGTCTCCCCATGTAAAACTGTCGTTGCTAGTGCAACCGCCCGCAGGCGTTAACCATTGAGTCACGTTATAGTGCGAGAAAACAAAGGCATTTCCGCCCGCATGATCATTATCCATATGACTATTGATCAAATAATCAATGCTCGGAACTGTGTTCTTGCTATGCGACTCAGTTGATATAAAGTGAGTTTCAGCTTCGAAATACGGTGCAATAACGGACTGAGCTAAGTTACCGCCAGATATAAACGATTGACCGGTGTCATATAACAGAAAACGATTATGTTGGCGTACGAGCACACTCAGCCCTTGCCCAATGTCCAAAACGCGCACCGACCAACCTTCTTCAACCGCATTGTGCGCCATACTTTGCGTGATGATAGCAACGCACAGAGCAGCTATCATTTTCTTGCGATGTGGCCAAAACGGCAAAAACATCAATAAAAGAACAATAAATGTCATTAACCAAGCTATTGACGGTATTTTGTGTACTTCCATGCTCGCATTAGGCAAGGTACTCAATATTCGCATAAATGAAATAAGCTGTTCAAAACAATAATCCAGTGACAGCAGAAAAGCCTTCATGAATGCGTCAATACCCAGCAGCACCATGACTATGAGCCCTAAGCACAAAGGCACAAGCAGCATACTCACAACAGGCATCACTATTAAGTTGACGAGTACGGACACAGTCGAAATCATACCAAAATTGAATGCTACTAATGGCAGCATAATTAAGGACAAAAATAGCTGCAGAAAAATTGCTTGTTTAGCCCCCTCCCCCAAAGAATTATCATATCGAGGAAAACGCCACATAAAAAATAAAATGGCAAAAATCGCTCCAAAACTAAACCAGAAGCTTATTCCGATTATAGAGAGGGGAAACAGCAAGAAGAAACTCATCAGCAAACAAATAATAACGGCGATAGGCCGCCAATGAAGTTGATAAAACATCAAATAGGCAATAAAAACGATTGCGAGCGCCGAGCGGATAACCGGGATCTGAAAGCCACTTAAATAGGCATAGAAGAAACAGAAAGGGATACTCACTATTATTGCCCATGGCGCAATGTTTGGCTGATGATCCAAACCCAAAATTTTGATAGCGAAAAACAAGCATGCTTTTGTCAAATTAAAAAATAACAAACTCACAATGCCAAGGTGTAAGCCAGAGATTGCAAACAAGTGCGCTGTCCCGCTAGTTTGCAGCAACTTCCAATCCTCGTCAGTGAATAAACCTCGCTCTCCCAGTCCTAATGCTAAAATCCATCTAGTATTTTTTAGATTATATTTGTTTGCATCAAGCAACAAACGGTTAACTATGTTTTGTCGTATTGAACTATGAGACATCAAAATCGCATTGGTAGGACTTGCTTTTATGCTGCCAATCGCAACAATGTTTTGACTGGCTAACCATTTTTGGCGATTAAAACCAAACTCATTTGCTAAGGCATGCGGCTTTTTCATATTAACCACTAACCTGACTTTGTCGCCCTGTTCAAATAGTATGCTTGGTTGAAACCAAGAGAGTTTAACCAGGGGTGAGTGATACAGCGTCGTTTTGCCTATTTTATTCAGTTTGAGCATTACGGTTTTGTACTCAAATTGCCTATTCTCTGATTCACCGTACTCTTTAGCATTTGCTAACAAAGCGCCATGTATTGAATTACCTAGAGAATTACTTTTAAGCAAGCTACTGTTAAAGAAATGACGCTGTTGTACGTTTGTTATCGGGAGTTGAAGTGACTGAACAGTAGCTTCTATAATGACATTTTCATTAAAATATCGATTTGGTAGTTGCCAAGACGAATACCAATGTCCTACACTGCCCGCCCAGAGGAAACCAAGTATTGCTCCAAATATCCAGGTTTTGATTTGAAAGCGCACGCTGAACGCTGCAATAATGGTCATTAAAACAACCGTTGCCATAATCTGAATTGAAGGTAGCACAGGCCAAAAAAGACTACTTAGGAATACAATAATGAATGCAAACATTGCGCTATGTAGCTTACTCAACTTGTCTTCCTTAAGAGATTAGATAAATGCCAAAGAAATTTATAAGACGCTATTTACCTAACCATATAAAGGTGAGAGAAAATAAATATCTGCGCATCTTTGGTACTCTTCTGCATGATCCAAATTTATGGCATTTGAACCGCCGCTCTGCTAGCGGTGCTTTTGGTATTGGGCTATTCTTCGCTTTCTGGCCAGTACCGTTCCAGATGGTGTTTTCATCTGCTGCAGCTATCATCTTCAGAGTGAACTTACCTCTATCAATCGCCACTGTCTGGCTGACAAATCCATTAACTATGCCGCCTATATTCTACGGGGCTTATTTGGTTGGGAGTACTGTACTTGGGACTGAAGTTGACCACTTCGCTTTTGAGTTGAGTTGGACCTGGTTAGCTGAAAGTCTATCCACCATTGGTCCGGCCTTTATTTTAGGTTGCGGAATCTGCTCTGTATTTTTTGGTATCTTGGGTTATTTTAGTTTGGATTGGGTTTGGAGAATATCCGTGATCCGCGCTTGGAAGGCTCGCAACCCGGATAAGAAGTAGATAATAAAGAGATAAAAAATCAAGTGCTTGTTAGTTCAAACACCTGACTGCAATATTAATATTGCTCGAAAAACGCCACCATCTGAGCTTCATCCCAAACCTCTATATTCAACGATTCAGCCTTACTTAACTTTGAACCCGCTTTTTCGCCTGCAATTAGTAGGTCAGTTTTAGCCGATACACTGCCCGACACTTTTGCGCCCAGTTCCTGTAGCTTCGCCTTAGCCTCGCTTCGACCCATTTGCGATAAAGTTCCAGTTAGCACAATCGTTTTTCCAGCAAACGGCTGTTCATCTAGTGACGCTTGCTGTATTACGGGCCAATGAATTCCTAGCTCAATCAAATCATTTATAATATCTACGTTCAGTGGCTCACGCATAAAATGAAAAACATGCTGCGCTACAATCGCCCCCACATCTTGCACTTCTATCAATGATTCGATGTCTGCTCGTATAATTCGATCTAGGGTCAAATAGTGCAACGCTAGGTTGCGTGCCGTTGACTCACCAACTTCTCTTATTCCCAGAGAATAGAGAAACTTAGGCAAGGTTGTTTGTTGTGACTTTTCGATTGCGTTGAGGAGGTTAACAGCCGATTTATCCCCCATCCTCTCTACTGAGAGTAATTTAGGCATATTTAATCTAAACAAATCGGCAGGATTTTTAATAATATCTGCGTCTACTAACTGCTCAACGATTTTGTCTCCTAAACCATCAATGTCGAGTGCTTTACGCGAAGCAAAATGCTTGATAGCTTCCTTGCGCTGCGCCCCGCAAACTAAGCCGCCAGTGCATCTAGCCACGGCTTCTGATTCGGTTCTCTCTACGTGCGAATGACAAACAGGGCAATGCGTTGGAAAAACGATATCACGCACATCGTCTGTGCGTTTTTCCAAAACAACAGACACAACCTGTGGGATCACATCTCCCGCACGTCGAATAACGACTTTGTCACCAATTTTAACGCCCAAACGAGCAATTTCGTCTTGATTGTGTAGCGTCGCGTTAGATACGGTAACACCACCGACAAAAACTGGTTCTAGCCTAGCTACAGGCGTAATCGCGCCTGTGCGGCCAACTTGAAACTCAACGTCGAGTAAGGTGGTCAGTTCCTCTTGCGCTGGAAACTTTTGCGCAATGGCCCAGCGCGGCGCCTTTGAAACAAAGCCCAGTCGCTGCTGTAAGTTAATATCGTTGACTTTAAATACAACACCATCGATGTCATAAGATAACGAATTGCGCATTTGACCAATTTTCGTGAAATAAGCAATGCATTCTTCGGCGCCATCAGCAACAGCAGACTCTTTACATAAAGGAATGCCCCATTCACCCAGCGCAGCTAGGCGTTCAGTGTGCAGCGGCAGTTCTGTAAGGCTCTCGCCCTCAATAACGCCCATACTATAAGCATAAAACAGTAGCGGTCGTTTCGCCGTAATTCGCGAATCAAGTTGACGCAAGCTTCCTGCCGCCGCATTTCTTGGATTAGCGAATAGTTTATTTCCGGCTTTCTTTTGTGTCTCATTGAGCTTTTCAAAACCCGCTTTTGGCATAAACACTTCGCCTCGGACTTCGACTTTACTCGGTATGTTTTCCCCGCGCAGCTTAATAGGCACGTTGGCAATGGTTTTGACATTCTTTGTAATATCTTCACCAACTTGCCCGTCCCCCCTTGTTGCAGCTCTGGTGAGTATGCCGTTTTCATAAAGAATAGAGGCCGCTAAACCATCGAGTTTGGGTTCACAGCTAAACTGAATGTCGGTAGATGAAAGTAACCTGTCTTGCAGTCGTTTTTCAAATGCAGTCAAATCAGACGCTTCAAAGCCGTTGTCGAGCGACAGCATCGGGACTTCATGTACAACTGTGTCAAATTTAGATAATGGCGTGCCGCCTACTTTTTGACTCGGAGAATCGGCACTGATTAAGGCTGGATGTTGCTTTTCAAGCGTAATAAGCTCCCGCATTAATCGATCATATTCAGCATCAGGAATGCTGGGTGCATCCATAACGTAGTATTGGTAATTGTGTTCTTCTAGCTGCGATTTAAGCGCATCAATGTGCGCTTTCACTTTATTTAGTTCAGTCATTTTTTACTATCGGTTAATGCGTCTTCGTTCAAATTCTCGAATGCGCTCTGAATATTTTTGTAGACCTTGTTTGGTCAACACTCCTCGGCTGCCATCGAGGATCTGACAGCCAAATTCATCGGCCAATTTTCGTGCTGCGTTGTGCATCATATTAAAAACTTGTTGCGGATCACCTTCAATGGGCAGCATCATAAACAAAGATAGACCACGGGTACTGAAGGTCTCAATGCTGTCAATATCAAAAACACCCGGTTTAAATAAATTAGCCAATGAGAATAAAACAGGCCCTTTGCCATTCGTATTTACGTGTCGGTGAAAGATATCTTGCTCACCAAACTTTAGGCCTAGCGTTAACAACATGGGGAGTAGAGCCGCACCTGTAATTTCGCGGTCTTCAGGTGCTCTAACGTTTAGAACAAGAACATCGGTCGCTTGTTCACTCTGTTTAATGCTGCTTCCCGAAGTCGAGTTTGTGGATTGATTGCTCGACGTAGGTTGTTGTGTTGTTGTTGGCGCTTGCGCTGAGGTAGGCTGATTTTGAGCCGAGGGCTCTCTAATCGCTGACGGCTCTTCATAAGCTGAAGGCTCTTCATTTGAAAAATCTATGCGCATTTGTTCTTCGTTAAGTTTATTGCTTGCCTGCATTTCTGGTTCTTTGCGAATAACGTCAGCAACGCTCTTTCTGCGGCGCGAAACGAGCTTTCTTGCCTGAGCTGCAAGGCTGATAGGTTTTGCGGCCTCTGCGGATGATTGTGCTTCAGAATCAAGTTTAAACTCAGGTTCGACTCGACCTCTAGCATCAATTTTATGCTGAGACTCAGGCTCACGTTCAGATTTTGCGTCCGTCTCAGCCATTTTATTTGCTTGTGGATTCACCTCCGGACTTGCTGCAGCTGACTTTAACAAAAACGGTGGTGGTTCTGGTATATGAGGATTATCTTGATTCTGTGCTTGGCGATGTGAGGTTTCAGTTAGTTTTGTAGCACGCTGAAACGCAGGCTTTGGCTGAGTTACGACACTACCATATAGTTTAGGCGCTGTTTGCTCATGCTCTTCTGCCAGTTTAGCAAAATCCATCTCACTGCGTTCCAAAGATAAATCATCATCTAAGGCTAAGTCTTTTGCAATCTCATTTTTTGGATTAAAGGCACCCTCGTTACTGTCGTCACCTGCAACATCGTTGTTATCGTCTGAATCGGAGACGATATTTTTACCTTGCTGACGCTCAAAGTCGAGTTCATCGATATCGTCTGGAGACGCCGGATGATTATAATTGTCGTCGTCAGAATTCAGTTCAGTAGGGATTTCATCATCATAATCTTCGCTATCGGCACGATCGTGTTGAGTATCGCTATATGAGTCTTTTTCATTATTGCCGTTAGCACCTGTTTTTTTCGTCGAAATAACTCTGACGCTTCCAACACCATGTGCATCGAACTTATCATCGTCTCCTAACGATGGGTCGCTCTTATTCTGCCAGTTTCTGGCTTCAAATTTTGCTTTTTCATTACCTTTCGCATTTTTCCTAATTGTCCACATTCCGTGCACAAGGATAGCAATGATGGCAACGATACCAAAAATCAAAAATGTTAAGCGCAAATCTTCCATTTTAAACTACTCTACTTATTATTATTCTGCGATAGCTAAAGCTTCTTCTACATCAACCGCGACCATCCTAGACACTCCCGGTTCCGCCATAGTAACACCTGTCAAATGACTTGCCATTTCCATTGCCACTTTGTTGTGTGTGATGTAGATAAATTGCACGGTTTTTGACATTTCTGAAACCAATTTACAGAAACGTCCGACATTTGCATCATCTAAGGGCGCGTCTACTTCATCGAGTAAACAAAAGGGCGCCGGATTCAATCTAAAGATAGCGAACACTAATGATAATGCGGTTAGCGCTTTTTCTCCACCAGAAAGAAGGTGAATTGTACTATTTTTCTTACCCGGCGGTCGCGCCATAATTGTTACTCCAGTATCAAGCATATCATCTTCTGTCAGTGCAAGGTGAGCACTGCCGCCTCCAAACACTTTGGGAAACAGCATTTTCAAGTCAGCATTGATTTGGTCAAAGGTAGCTTTAAAGCGACTTCGGGTCTCTTTATCTATTTTTTTAATCGCGGTCTCAAGTGTTTCAAGCGCTTGCGTCAAATCGTCATTCTGTTCATCTAAATAGCGCTTTCTTACCGATTGCGATTCAAACTCTTCCACGGCGGCCAAGTTAACTGCGCCCAAGCGCGATAAAGAAGAGGTCGTTTTCTCAAGGTTTTGCTGCCAAACCTCCTCATTAATATCTTCAGGCAGGTCATCTAAAATTGGTTTCAATGGTTGCTGCATGTCTTGTAATTGTTCAATGTAAGATTGAGCGCGCACCTTGCTTCCCTCTGCTTGTAACTTCTTACTATCTATCTCCGCCTTAATTCTCTCTGCCATCTGATTAATGCCTGACTGGCCTTTTTCGGCCTCTAAGAGCTTCTCATCAACATCGGCAAGCGTCTCCTGTATTTCTTTCTGACGCTGCTGCAAAGAGGTCTTATCTTGCAATAGCGTCTGCAGCCTTTCTTGCTGATCCTCAAATGGCATCGATAACTCTTCTGACTCTTCTTGCAACATTGCTATCTTATCTTTGCTTTCATTAATCTGTTCTTCACGGCTTGATTGTTTGTCTTTCAATAAAGTGTATTTGTTTTTAGTTTGCTGCACCTGCATGGCCAATGCATGAGATTGTGATACCAACTGTTCAACTTGAGAGCGAGCCAATTGTACATTTTCTTGCAATCTTTCTGCATCGGCCGTGTGCTCATCCACTACTTCTTCAAATTGCGCTAAATCCAATGCATATATTTCCACTTGTTCGTTTAATGTCTCAAGTGTTTCCAACTCTCCTTCAGCGTTCATTTGGTGACGCTCTAATTCTTCATATACACGTTCATGACGTATTTTTTGCTGAGTCAATTGCTGCTGAAGTTGATTAGACTGCGTAGTAAATTTATATACTTGCTCTGAATAGTCACTGCAAAGTGATTTTGCGTCATCTATCAAAACCGTTACTTCATTGAGAGACTGCGATGTTAACGCCGACGCCTGTTCAGCAATCTCTAAATGCTGCTTTTGTTTTTCCACCTGTGTGATCAACGACGCTATTTCTGCTGTCCGACTTAGAGATGAGTCAACAAGCGCGCCAGCGCCGTTAATTAGCATATCGTTGAATAACCATAAGCCACATGGTGTTATTAGCGAGTAACCTGGAAGCAGACCTTTTTGCTGCTTTAATCCGGCTTCAACATTTTCAACTAAGCTGATCATATTTAAAAAATGAGGGATCTTCGGGTTGTTTATTTTTTCAGCTAAACTACCCTTCAACTTTTCACTTGTCATGTGCTTTTCAAACATGATCGCTTGACCATGTTTGTTATCGAAAAAGCTCTGCTCTACTTGCTCAATTAGCAATGAAGGCAATACGCTGGGGCTCGCAATATGTGAAAATACTATTTCACAACGCTCTTCATATCCAGGTTCAACATTTAGGAATGATGATAATTCAAGCAGTGATGATTCAAATTCATATTTGTCACTCGCATGTAAACTCGTACTTTTGTCATGATTACTTTTATTATTTATCTCTTGAAGGGCTTCTTGCCTTGCTTGTAAGTTAATTAATTTGCTTTTTTGTTCTTCCACCACCGCACTTGTTTTAGCGTGCTCTACCGACGTTTTTTGCTGGCGGTCTTGTGTGAACAACAAGTCTTCTTTCGCCTGAGCTAATCCCTCTTGCGCTAGCAACAGTTCCGTTTGGATATCTTCTAACTGCTGTTGAATATCTCCCTGTTTAAGTTCAGCCAATTCTTGTTTGAGTTCTTTAATTCTTGATTCAGTGCGAAACTGCATGCTCATTGTGTTTTGAATTTGACCATGACAACTCTGGAGTTTCTGCTTTAAAGAATGATACTGAATGTCACTATCTCTATTTTTTTCATTGAATTGAACAAGCGCTTCCTCTGCTTCACTTCTTTTTGCTTGAGCATGCTCCACAGCCTCTTCAAGCAGCATTTTATTTGGCTCTAAGTCAACTAACTCATCCTGAACAATGACTAACTCATCAGCGGTATCTGAAAACAATATTTGAGTTTGCTGCGCTTGGCTTTGCAGCTGTTGCAGTTCCATTTGAATTTGTTGTTTACGCTTTTTTGAAAATACTTGTGATTGCTCAATTTTTGTAATATCGGTACTGACCTTGAAGATCTCTTGTTGAATATCGTTTATTTCAAGCTTGCAGACCTCTTGTTCTTCTCGATATTGAACAATGCTAGTCTCATCGCCGCGTTTACGTGAAATAACTTCTTCTAACTCAATTTCCTTTTGTGAAATGTATGCTTCAGCTTGATTAATTGAGTCATTTTGTTTCAGCCAGCGGATCACTGCAAGTTGCGCTTTTAGTTCTCTTTCCGTTGCTTTTAGTTCTTTATATCTGGTCGCCGCAGCAGCTTGACGCTGCAATTTACTCAATTGCTCACCAAGTTCGCCACGAACATCGTCTAAACGCTCTAAGTTTTCTTTTGTGTGCTTTATTCTGTTTTCTGTTTCACGACGGCGTTCTTTGTATTTCGAAATACCCGCGGCTTCTTCCACGAAGACACGCAGCTCTTGAGGGCGACTTTCAATCAGCTTCGAAATCATACCCTGTTCAATAATAGCGTAACTTCGTGGCCCTAAACCCGTGCCTAGAAACAAGTCAGTTATATCTCGTTTACGACATTTGCTGCCGTTCAGCAAGTAGCTAGAAACAGCTTCTTTAGTCACAATACGCTTCACCGATAACTCGTTATAGTTGGCATATTCACCTGCAATCCGACCAGAAGAGTTATCAAAAACTAATTCAACAGAGCACTGTGAAACCGCTTTCCGCGCAGTCGAGCCGTTAAAAATGACATCGGTCATGGCGTCACCGCGCAAATTTTTTGCTGAACTTTCACCCAGCACCCATCGCACTGCATCGATAACGTTGGATTTTCCACAGCCGTTAGGCCCAACTACAGCAGTCATTTCACCCGGAAATGGTATTGTGGTAGGGTCTACAAATGATTTAAATCCCGCTAATTTTATTTTTTTTAAGCGCATGACATATGAATAAAGGCTGTTGACAAAAAATAGTGCTCAATGATTATCGTATTAATGCCAATGTAACAAAAGTAAAACTTGGTAACAATTGCTCATTACATCTCTGTATTTAGCACGATATACTAGCTGTAGTTGATAGCAAGAATTACACGTCAAATAAAGGGAAAACATGAATAATAGAAGTGGCGCAAGTTATTTTTTCGAAGGATTTTCACTGATCAAAACAAAAGGGCTTAAACGCTTCGTTTTTGTGCCTTTATTTATAAATCTACTGCTATTTTCCGTGGCTTTTTACTTTCTATGGCCTCAATTGGAATTTGGCATAAGCTATCTTCTCAACTTTATCCCTGACTTTCTAAGTTGGTTGAAAACAGCATTGAGTTTCATACTCTGGCCAATTGCCGTTATTTCAGTTTTACTCATCTTTGCTCTTATTTTTGGCACACTAGCTAACTGGATTGCTGCACCGTTTAACGGTTTGCTGAGTGAGAAAGTGGAACGGTACTTAACCGGCCAAGATATGGGTAGCGAGGGATTATTCAGCGCGGTAAAAGATATACCAAGAACCTTAGGTCGAGAACTCTCTAAAGTCTTATATTTTTTGCCTCGGGCTTTAGGCTTCTTGATCTTATTTTTCGTGCTGCCAGTTATCGGTCAAGTTTTGTGGTTTTTATTCACGGCATGGATGATGGCGATACAATATTGTGATTACCCATTCGATAATCACAAAGTTGCCTTTAGGCAAATGCGATATGACTTAAATCAACGACGCGGGAAGTGCTTAAGTTTCGGTATACTGGTGAATATTTTCTCACTTATTCCCATCGTTAACTTCATCGTTATGCCGGTTGCTATTTGCGGTGCAACTTCACTGTGGGTCGACGAATTTAACGAAAACCGGCTATAGCGTAGACCAGAACATAGCAGTGGCGTCATCGTTGTTGGCGAACGCAGCAATGGCCAAGTTGTCATTAATAGCAGAATAATTTGCTTCATTAATAAGAGCTTGACGCCACAATGTTCGATAAACCCTTGGGATATTAGGCACATCATGGTACTCCAAAAAGGTCATTTGCTGAGTCGGCTTGAAAGATTCATATTGAGTATTTTTGCAAGTTCTCGAGCGTGCGATGTGATGTAAAACCGGGTTACTACTTTCCAAAACCTGCAGCTGATTGTGCGCATCTAACGCTGCTTTCCAATTATTCGCTCTATTTAGAGGCAAATAACGGAAATTGCCCGTTTCACTCTCGATTTGAAATTCCTCTGGCGGTGGTGATAACAAAAGATTAGGCGCTAGGTTTTTACTGCAATGATAATCAGCCAGACTTTCCGGCAGCGCATACTCATCAACAAAGCCAGCAAAGTGTGCAAGCTCATGCACAAAAACAGAATAAGTGTCAGATTGATCAAGAAACATGACGCCATTGTTAACGTTCGCTTTACCTTGCTCAGCGAACACAACCATGTGTGTAAAACTCAATGGCGTTTTTAACTGGCTTAACGGATAAAGGCCGCAACCTAATCTAGCCTCGTTATCAAAATTGCTGCTGCACGCCAAACTGTCCTTTTGCAGCCAAATAGGTGGCAAGACACACAACGGTAAATCGGCCAGTCTTTTGTCTTTTTCAAATTGGTCTTGAAACGCAGTGGCTTGAATGAATGAAACCAGAGTCGTAGCAACAAACTGAATTGTTTGAGCGCAGTTTGGGCCTTGCGGAGCCACATCCAGTAGGGAACCTAAGGGCTTCATTTGGTGTTGTTCGATAACTTGCAGAGCCCTTTGAGCAGGCGCAAAGTTTTGTTTAGCTGCTTTATCAAAGTACAGCTTAGATTCCTTAATTTTATCTTGTTTCCAGTACAAGTTTGCAAGCTTGAAAGCGCTAGATGCATCAAACGACGCCGCCTTTTTTAACCAAGTTATTGCTTGTGAATTATCGTGAGACTCAAATGTATATTTTGCCATTGATATAACGGCTGGTCGGTAGCCAGCTTCAGCGGATTTTTGCATCCAAAGTCGCTTCTCATCATTTGAGGTTTGTAGCAATGCGTACTCAAACTGGCTTTGAGCATGTCCCATTTCAGCTGAGTTTTTCAGCCATGACTTTATTTCTATTGGATTTTGGCTGCGCATAGCCGCATAGTAAAGCGCAGCACTGCTGCCTAGTTCACCGGCCAAACCTAGCCAATAACCGTCATCCGAATCAATTGCTAGTTTGGTCAAAGCAGCGACAGCATCCGAATTACCGCGTTTTACCGAGGGATAGAGAAGATAGCCGGCCTGAGCATTCTGCAATGCCAAGTGTTGTGGTATAACTCTCGTCGGTGAATGGCACGTATCAGCTTGTAAGAAAAAACAGATGCTGGTGACGCCCAGCAATGCCTTCAGATAATTAATCACTAGTCTCACGCACTACCATCCTATGTTCTTCATGCTTCTATTGAGTGGCTTCCGCATTTTTCTGGTCAGAATCTATACTGTCTTCTTTTCTTTTTTCACGCAGCCTAGACAACTCTACCCTAGAAAAACGATGTTCAACGTACTCGAATACGTTGGTGCTTAAGGACAGCTTAAAGTAATTCGCTGCTGTTACCTTATTACCGATATCGCTGTGATACTTACCTAAATAAAAATAGGCCTCACATAATCGATCATTCAGCTGCTTTTGGCTGTTAACATCTTCCACTAACCTGGCGATAACGGCTGCTTCATCAACCTTACCTAAATAGAAATCAACAATTTTGGTTGCCCAATTTTCCTCATCCAGTGCTTTTCTGTGCTCAGCAAGATTTATAAGTGCTTTATTTCGATCGACGCTTTGTTCAACAATAAATGACCAGAGAACACGATAAGGGTCTCGTTTGTCTTTTTCATAAAATCGAGATAAATCAGATACAGCGAGGCCGGCTCTACCACCGTAGTAAAGAGCAATGCCTCTATTTAGAATGGCAAAGTCGTAATCAGGATTAATATCTAAAGTTGAGTCAAAAGATTCATAAGCCATTATGAAGTCCATTTGCTGGATGTAATGAATGCCTATTGAATTGTGAGCTTCAGCCATATCCGGCTTCAATTCCAGTGCCTGCATAAAGTCATATCGAGCTAACCCGGATAAACCTACGCTGTCATAAAGCATACCTCTTTGAAATAGCAGCTCGGCGCGCTCTTCGTCTTTTAAAGGCGCTTGAGTAAGGATGTGATTATAGCGCGCAATTGCCATTTGCGAGCGTGCGTCAACAGGCTCTGGTTCGGCTAGCAGTAGGTTACCCATCGGTCCATATGCGTCGTTAGTTTTTATTGAGCATCCCGATAGTAGAAGAAGTAAGACCACCGCGGCACCAATACCTATGCGTTTTTTATTTACTTTCACAAAATTCCTTATTAAACACCGTTCTATTTTTACAAACAAAGGCGTATTCACATCTGTACACAACTACCTCAAGCGTTGGCTTAGGAACGCTTGAGGCAAAGTATAGCATGCGTTTATTTATCCTGCTTCGCCGCACTTTTCGCACTGAACGCGGCTAATTGCTCATCAGTAGCTGGCAGTTGATGGTTTGATTTCCACTCGCCGTAAGACATCTTATAAATAGCTTCTCGTGCTTCGTCATCAGTTAATGCAAAATCACGGTCTTTTGCCGCTGCTAAGTACCACTTCGACAAACAGTTTCTACAAAAGTCTGCTAACAACATCAATTCGATGTTCTGAACCTGTTTGTTGTTGTCTAAATGATCGACGAGGCGTCTAAACGCTGCGGCTTCGACTTCAGTTCTTTGTTGTTCGTTCATTTTATATCCCCTCAATATTTTTCATGTCGAGCTTGTAAAATAATAAAAAAGGAGCCGAAGCTCCTTTTTTCATATCATTTTTAACTCAAACCAGCACTACACTATATCAATACTGGTAATGGCCAGAGCCATTTCATTCAAATTAAATTACTCGCCTTCGCTTGGAGCAGCAGGAGCTGGTTTTTCTAATAGCTCTTTGATACTTAAACGAATACGATTCTGACGATCAATTTCCATGACTTTAACGTCAACCATTTGGCCTTCTTCAAGGAAGTCGGTTACTTTGTTTACGCGGTCATGAGCAATTTGGCTGATATGAACAAGGCCTTCTTTGCCTGGTAACACTTCAACAAATGCACCGAAATCAACGATACGCATAACTTTACCGTTATACACTGTACCAACTTCAATCTCAGCTGTAACAGCTTTGATGCGGTCAATAGCAATATCAGCTTTCGCTTTTTCAGTTGCAAAGATTTTAATTGTGCCGTCATCTTCAATTTCAATGTTGGTGTCAGAAGCTTCAGTGATCGATCTGATCATTGCGCCGCCTTTACCAATAACATCACGGATTTTGTCTTGATCAACTTTCATTGTATATATACGCGGAGCGTATTCAGACATTTCTTCACGGTGACCAGAAATCGCAGAATCCATTACTTCAAGAATATGTAAGCGAGCTTCTTTTGCTTGCTTTAATGCTAACTGCATAATCTCATGTGTAATGCCTTCAATTTTAATGTCCATTTGAAGCGCAGTAATACCCTTAGTAGTACCCGCAACTTTAAAGTCCATATCACCAAGATGATCTTCATCACCTAAAATGTCAGAAAGTACCACGAAGTTTTCGTCAGATTTAACTAAGCCCATTGCAATACCAGCAACAGAAGCTTTAATTGGAACACCTGCATCCATCAATGCCAATGAAGTACCGCAAACCGATGCCATTGAAGATGAACCGTTAGATTCAGTGATTTCAGACACAACGCGCACAACATACGGGAATTCTTCCGCAGAAGGCATAACCGCTTGCATACCGCGCTTCGCTAAACGACCGTGGCCGATTTCGCGACGCTTTGGTGAACCAACAAAACCAGTCTCGCCTACACAGTATGGAGGGAAGTTATAATGCAACATAAAACGGCTAGTCGCCATTCCACCAAGTTGATCTAGCATCTGAGCATCACGCTCTGTACCTAAAGTTGCAGCAACGATAGCTTGTGTTTCACCACGTGTGAATAATGCAGAACCATGAGTTCTTGGCAGCAAGCCAGTTGCTACGTTTAGTGCACGTATGGTATCCGGATCACGTCCGTCAATGCGCTTTTCACCAGCAAGAATACGTGAACGTACCACATCGCTTTCTAGGTCATGCAGTAAGTCGCTCGCTTCTTTCGGATCTTGCGCCGGATTGGCTTCAAGAATGGTTTCTAATGCTTTGCTTGTTACAGCAGTAATCGCATCTTTACGCACCATTTTATCAGAAATTTGATAAGCTTCAGTCATACCTGCTTCTGCAAGTTCTTTAACTTTTGCTTTTAACTCAGTATTTTCAGCAGGTGCTGTCCAGCCCCAGCTTTCTGTGCCGACTTCTGCAGCAAACTCAGTAATTGCGTTAATAACGGTTTGTGATTGCTCATGACCATACATAACGGCACCAAGCATAACGTCTTCAGATAATATATCGGCTTCTGATTCAACCATTAATACTGCACTTTTAGTACCAGCAACAACAAGGTCTAACTGACTTTCTTCTTGCTCTGATGCACGCGTATTTAAGATATAGCCGCCATCTTTATAACCAACGCGCGCAGCACCGACTGGGCCACTGAAAGGCATACCAGAAATAGCAAGTGCAGCAGAAGTACCAATTAAAGAAATAATGTCAGTTGGGATTTCTGGGTTAGCAGAAACAACTGTAATAATTATTTGCACTTCGTTTTTAAAATCATTCGGAAATAACGGACGAATTGGACGGTCAATTAAACGTGCGATTAATGTTTCGCTTTCAGAAGGACGACCTTCACGTTTGAAGAAGCCACCAGGGATTTTGCCCGCTGCGTACGCTTTTTCTTGGTAATTAACTGTTAATGGGAAGAAACCTTGATCTGCTTTCGTTTCTTTTTTACCAACAACTGAAACCAATACAGACGTATCGTCCATACTTGCCATTACTGCTGCAGTTGCTTGTCTTGCGATTACACCCGTTTCTAGGGTGACAGTATGCTGACCATACTGAAATGTTTTAGTAATAGGAGTCACACTCTATCCTTTAGTTTATATATATTTTATGCTTATTATTGCGGGGCATAGTATAGCGATGAAAAGCCTCGATTGCTATTTAAAAATTATATCTCTTGCGGAATTGCATACAGCGGCAACGGCGGGATGTGTGACTTTCCTCTCAGCTGAAATGGCATAGAACTTCTGTTTTACATCACTCAGGCGGCCAACAACTTCGACTTTAAAGCTGTCGCAAACTTCTTCCTCAATAATTGTTGGCATAAAAAAAACACCAAATCCAGCATGCCCAAAAGACTTCATTAACGCGCTGTCATCGTACTGCCCTCTTATTATCGGAAAAATGCCGTTATCGTTAGACCATTTATCGAACAACTGTCTAACCGCATACTGTTTAGTGGGCAATAAAATAGGGGCTTGGTGCAAACATTGCGGGAATTCGCCGCTCAACTGCTCTTTCACTTTCCTTGAGGCAAAAAATGTCAGACCAGACTGTCCCAAGTAATGGTTGTAAGCGCGAACACTTAAATTGCTAGACAAGGGCGTGTCCGTCAACACCATATCAACCTCGTGGATAGCTAGCTCGGCTAGGATCGACTCAACCGGCCCTTCTTTGCAGATCAGGCTGACTTCTTTTGAGAGCTTTAGCGCTGGTTCGATAATTTTGTAAACAATCGTTTTAGGTAGTGCGCTAGCTGCGCTGATTATAAACTCTGACGTTCCCACCAAAGGCGCTCCACGCAGAACATCACTCAGCTCCTTGCCTAATTCAAATATCTCGTCAGAATAACGCAAAACCAAGCGTCCAGTTTCTGTTAAGCGTAAACGACGACCGACGCGGTCGAACAGCGGTTGCCCTATTCGCTCCTCAAGCATGCTTAATTGGCCACTGATAGTTTGAGGAGTAATAAACAGTTTTTCCGCCGCCTTCGCAATACTGCCCTCTGTTGCGACAACCCAAAAGTAGTGAAGGTGTTTATAATTTAAATTTTCAGACATTTAAGCTGTTATTCCTAGGCTGTTATTTTCTAGCCTTTTTAATTATTTAAAAAACAATTCAATGTAAAACAATTGAATCTAGCGCAATTAAATCGAATGCAATCGAGCTGTTCAGTTTTTTCGATTCTTTTTTATACATTTAAACGAATATATTCGTTCACTTTAAGTTGATAATGTTCACTTATCGACAGGAAAACCTTTCATAAGTGTAAGCATGCAACTCAAAATTGTACAACCTGATGTAAAAATAAGTGGATCTCAGCTAATACGCTTGAATCAGACACTGCAGATGCAGCTAGGAAGGTATACGCAACTAATTGAAAGTGTTAATGCTTTATTTGAGAAAGATGTAGACCAGTTCGGTCAGACAATAATACGATGTTCGATTGAAATAGCGCTTTTGCCCAAAGGTCTTGCATCGACATCAACTACGGCGACAGCAATTGAAGACGCATTTTACAATTCTATTAGCAGAGCGAAGCGTCAAATAGATAGGCAAAGACGCGGCAGTCGGGATAGATCCCATACAAACACAGGCTTTTAACCATAAAAAAGCATCAAACAGCTGGGTGAAGCCGCTGCTTGATGCTGGCGCTTAACTTATCTTACAATTTCCATTTCTTCTATCAAGTTTTCAGCGCCGTCGACCTCATCCATAACCCACAGCATAAATGGGCTGCTTACATGGATAGCTCTATTGTATGTTGAGTCATAATCCCAATCACCAATAATAGACTCATATACGCCGTCAAACACCAGTCCAACAAACTCACCCTTCGCATTTAATGTCGGTGAGCCTGAATTACCACCCGTAATATCTAAAGTACTTAGATAGTTGACTGGAACCGAGTTCAGTTTTGGATCAGCATAGTTGCCATAGCGTTTGGCCTCTATCGCTTCACGCAGCTTTAAGGGCAAATCAAATTCATCATCCCCTGGAATATACTTAGCCAACATACCCTCAGTGGTAGTAAATGGCGTGGCTGTTAAACCATCCTGCGGACTATAGCCTTTAACATTGCCATAAGTGATGCGCAGCGTACTATTAGCATCAGCGTATACAGCTTCATTACGTGACTTTTTGAATGCAATCAGGGCTTTCATATACTCAGGTCGAACTTGCTGTAGTTTTCCTGACAGTGTTTTGCTGAGCTTCTCTTCTTCCATGCTGTAGTCAAATTGGCTTACTGCATATTGAATAAAAGGGTCATCACTTGCACGCAACTGCTTTTCTGACATCGCCATCATAGCAAGACGGGTATCTAGGTCACCCAGCTTAGTGTTGGCGTACATTTTGTCAATTTTGGCGGTAGCTTTGGTCAAGTCTTTATCTTTTATTTCAAAGAATTTGTCAAAAGTTGCAATACGTTGCCCTTTTGGCAAATCGACATATTTAGCTAAAAAATGCTTAAGAAGCGCCTTATCAATATCTGCTACATAGCGAGAGTTTATCGAGGCCATCGACTGCTCATAGCCTTTCAAATCTCGCTTTTGATAACCTCGTTCTCGTTCAGCATCTGGTTTTTCTTGCTCATGAGATAAACGAAGCAAGCTTCTCGCCGTCGACATCATGGTGGTTCGGCCCATGTAGCTCATCAAAAGATCACGTTCTTTATTCTTATCAGACTCTTCGATTAATTGATTAAGTACAACTAAACTTGCGCCGTATTTAGCGTTCATTTGTGCATCTTTTGCTAGCCAATTTGCCAAATCAGATTCTAAGCGTTGCTTGCGAGCTAACATATCGCCCTTTTTATAACTCTCTACCATCGAGCCGTAGTTTTTCGCATAGTTTGCTAAGCTGGCTATGTTACTAGCATATTTAATGCGTCCATCACTGTCTGGAGCAGAGTTTTGCTTAATAACATCAATATACTCCTCTCGGTATAACTTGGCTGTTGGGTAAGTCCAAGTGAAGGTGCTTTCAACTTCCACCGCGGTTCTATAACGGTTTGTGCTGCCCGGATAGCCTAAAACCATCACATAGTCACCCTCATCAACACCTTTAGCATTCACTTTTAGGAACGCTTTATTGCTATAAGGAATATTATCTTCGCTATAATCCGCTGGCTTACCATCTTTACCCACGTAGGCACGATAGAATGCCCAATCACCCGTTTGACGAGGCCACTGCCAATTGTCAGTATCGCCACCAAATTTGCCAATACTTGACGGTGGCGCATATGCTAAGCGCACGTCTCTAATGGTCAGCAATTTGATCAATACGTAACTCGCACCGCCATGAAAACTTGAAACAGAAAAACGATAATCATCGTCTGTTTCACACTCAGCAACGAGCTTTTTACGGTTATTTTCGATTGCTTGATAATAATCATTACCAGTCAATTCTGCAGAAATACCACCGATAACCTTGTTAGTAACATCCGTTAACGACTCCGTGATATATACCCGACTACCAGGTGCTGCCGCCAACTCTTCTTGCTTTGTTTTGGCCACAAAGCCATTAGCGAGTAAGTTATTCTTTTCTGAACTATTATGTTGTATCGAACGATACGCACAATGATGATTAGTCACCACCAAACCTTGATCAGAGATAAAGCTCGCAGTACATCCACCAAGGCTAATGATGGCATTCATTGGGAATTTTGACAGATCAGACATATCATCTGGGTTTAATTTCAACCCTGCTGCTACGAGTTGCTTTTTGATATCAGGGAGTTGATGCGGCTGCCACATCCCTTCGTCGGCTAGCGCTGCACTAATAGGGGCAACTAATGTCAGTGCGCATGCACCGATAATCCACTTTTTCATCTTTTTTCCTTGTGTTTATAACTTGTTTTATTGCGCTTGTATTATTTAGGCAATCTGACATCTGCGAGACTGCACAATAGTATCGTCGACGCACAAGCTATCTTTTCAAACGAGTTCTGACAACTACTATTTTGAAAGTTTTTCTTGCTGGATTAGCTTGCATTCCTATGGCAAACATTTATTATAGACGTCCGGACGTCCAAAATACCAGTTATTAAAACATATGCTCATAAATATAGTCCGCCAAAGAAGTATGACGGTCTTTTTTTTTCTAATAAAAATTGGATGAGTAAAAACGGTGAACAACATTGAATACTGACTATTTAACCGAACAATCTGAAGAAGTTGAGACAACAACAAAATATTATTTTTCCGCGCTGATGGCAGACGGATGTGTGCAGCAATGGATAGTCAAAGAGTGTCAGAATGAACAAGATTTTCGTGATCACTTAAATCAGCACTACCCATTTCATATCTGCCTTTATTGCAAACAAACAACATAGTTTAATTATCAATAAGAACTCGACGATGCAAAAATTGAGCAAAAAAAAAGGGTTAGCATCTACTATGCTAACCCTTCACTTATTTGGTGCGGAAAGGGGGACTCGAACCCCCACGACCTAAGTCACCACCCCCTCAAGATGGCGTGTCTACCAATTCCACCACTTCCGCATTTTACTTTTTGTCGCTATTTCGTGTTACTACTTTCTCGAAAACACCCAACTAGTTTGGAATGTCTTCTTGTTTTTTGTCTTCTTCAGTTGCTGCTGGTACATCCGATGCCGTCGGCATCTCAGTGCTTAATGTCGGAATTTCCGAACTAACTGGCTCTTTTACTACTGGCACTTCAAGATTGTCAAATTCGTCGACTGTTTCATTTTTACTTGCAGCAATTGAACCTAGAAGTAAGCTGATAACGAAAAAACAAGTCGCTAATACCGCGGTCGTTTTTGTCATAAAATTGCCTGAACCTGATGAACCAAACACAGTATTAGAGCCGCCGGCACCAAACGAAGCACCCATGTCCGCGCCTTTACCTTGCTGGATTAAAACAAATCCAATCAATAATAATGCAACAACTAAATAACCTACAATTAATACTTGTTCTAACATTCTTTCCTCTCTAACTTGCCGCTTGGCAAATTGTTGTAAAATCTTCGATTTTTAAGCTGGCGCCACCAATGAGGCCGCCATCGATATCTGGCTTTGCAAACAACTCTTTGGCGTTTGCAGCATTCACACTACCACCATACAAAAGCCTAACACTTGCTGCTGCTTGAGTATCTAATGCGGCTAACTCTTTTCGAATAAACGCATGTACCTCTTGCGCTTGCTCCGGGCTTGCTGTTTTGCCCGTTCCAATTGCCCATATTGGTTCATAGGCAATCACTGAATTCTTTATATAATCAGCGCCACATTCGTTGGCAACTGCATCTAGCTGTGCTTTAACAAAAGCGAATACTTCACCATTCTCTCTTACTTCTAAGGGCTCACCAATACATAAGATTGGTGTGAGGCCTGCTGCTATAGCTGCTTTTACTTTCCTTGCAACTATTTCATTCGATTCCGCATGGCCTTCACGTCGCTCTGAGTGTCCGAGGATAACGTATTTACAACCTGCTTCCGAAATCATACCGAAGGAAATTTCACCAGTATGCGCACCGGAAGCAAACTCGCTTGCATTTTGTGCACCTATATCAAACTCAGCATGACTGAATTTAGATAAATAAACAGCTGGAGGACATATAACAACGTCAACCGCTGGGTTTGGGGCTAATTTTAAAGAAAAAGAATCAACTAGCTCGTTGCTTCCATTCATTTTCCAATTGCCCGCTACAAAAGGCCTTCTTTTGGAATTTGTCATACTTTCTCCAAAGCCCACTGCAAAGCGGGCGTGATATTAACTAACCACTCACAATTATACAAGTATCAGTTTGTTAAATACGTAATAAGTTGAGTTCTTATGATGCTTTTTTAACCACTTCGGCAATTTTTTCAGCCCAGAAGTCACTTAGGTCCTTATCAATCGCCTCAACCATGACTCTAATTAGAGGTTCGGTTCCGCTTTTGCGCAAAAGGACACGACCTGCATCTCCCATTTCTTCTTCTGCTTGAATAACAATGGCCTTAACTTTATCAGATTCAAGCGGATTTTTGCTCGGGTCAGCAAACTTGACGTTAATAAGGCGCTGGGGGAACCGAGTAAACCCAGAATTTAATACGCTTAATTTCATATCTGAACGCAACATTGCTGCAATTACTTGCAGCCCAGCAACAATTCCATCACCCGTCGAAGCTAGGCTTAAATTAAGTACGTGTCCTGAATTTTCACCACCAATTTTCCACCCTTTTTCGAGCAGCATCTCCATTACGTAACGATCACCAACGTTAGCGCGTGCGAATGGAATACCCAGTTTTTCGAGCGCGACTTCCATGCCTAAATTAGACATTTTAGTCCCTACAACACCACCTTGCAGTTGACCGTTTTTCATGGTTTCACGAGCAATAATGAAAATTATTTCATCACCATCAATCACGTTGCCCTTCTCATCCACCATCATTATTCTGTCGCCATCACCATCTAGCGCGAAACCAATATCAGCTTTGTGCTCTTTAACCGCCTCAACTGTGGCGCGCATAGACGTTGCACCAACCTGATGATTTATATTTATGCCGTTGGGTGAGGTTCCTATCTCAATGACTTCAGCACCCAGTTCAACCAACACGTCAGGCGCAATATGGTAAGTTGCACCGTGGGCGCAGTCGACCACAATTTTCAGCCCTTTAAGCGACAGGTCGGACGGGAATGTGCCTTTGCAATATTCGATATAACGCCCAGCAGCATCGTTAATTCGAGTCGCTTTACCCAACTTATCAGACTCAACACAAACCATGGGTAATTCAAGCTGTGCTTCAATTGCAAGCTCAATCTTATCGTCTAATTTATGTCCTGTAGATGAGAAAAATTTTATGCCATTGTCATAGTAAGGGTTATGCGAAGCGCTAATGACGATACCCGCTTCGGAACGGAAGGTTTTTGTTAAATAGGCAATAGCTGGAGTGGGCATTGGACCTAGTAGCCCGATGTTAATCCCTGCAGCTGAAAGACCTGCTTCCAGCGCTGATTCAAGCATATAGCCAGAAATTCGAGTATCTTTACCAATGAGAACTTTGTTGGTGCCTTGCCCTGCCAATACTTTGCCAGCGGCGTATCCTAACTTCATTATAAATTCAGGATTGATGGCGCTCTCGCCAACCTTACCCCTGATCCCATCGGTGCCAAAATACTTTCGTTCAGTCATACAACTTCCTTAATGCTTTTATTCTATAGTTCGTAATTTATTCACGATCTTGATGGCGTCCATTGTCTCAACAACATCGTGTACTCTAATAATTTCAACGCCTGCTGTGGCGGCAATAGTAGCAGTGGCAATATTTCCTGCCAACCTTTGATTAACTTCTCTTTTCAATAAATTGCCAATCATAGACTTTCTCGACATGCCAACCAGCACCGGTATTTTGAATCTATTGAATTGATTTATATGTTTCAAAAGTTGATAGTTGTGGTCAAGTGTTTTACCAAAACCAAAGCCCGGATCAATCAGAATATACCGTCGTTCAAGTCCCGCTGTCTCACATTCTGCAATGCGTTGTTCGAAAAAATCCATAACCTCTTCAACGACACCGTGATACTGGGGCTTTTCTTGCATGCTTTGGGGGTCACCCTGCATATGCATCAAGCAGCTGGGCACATTGAAGTCATTCGCCGCATTGATGGCGGCGCGCAGAGCTCCCTCATTTCTTAAAGCTCGGACGTCATTAATCATACCCGCACCGCTTTGCACGGCTTGGGCCATCACCTGCGCCTTGCTGGTATCAACTGATATCACCACATCAAGTTCATTACTTATTTTTTCAATTACTGGAATAACGCGGTCAAGCTCTTCATTTAGGGAAACCGCTACAGCACCGGGACGTGTCGACTCACCGCCTACATCTATAAATGTTGCACCCGCTTTTACCATCGACTCAGCCTGACGAATTGCTAACTCAAGCTCACTAAACTTGCCTCCATCCGAAAATGAGTCAGGGGTGACGTTTAAGATACCCATCACTTTTGGCGTATCAAATATAACCTGACGATTTCTAAAGTTCATTGTATGTGTTCGAATCAAAGTTTATCGTTCCTTAAATTCACTGAAAATTGAATCCTTTATTTTACATTGTAGACGTTTTGTATAATTCATTTTTTACATAAAAAAAACGCCGGTGTTAACCAGCGTTTTCTACTATAAGCAAGTGGATTTAGTGAGTTACATCACTTGTGTCACTATCTGGCGCATCTTTTGCCTCACCGCCAGCATTGATTGAAGCTCCACCAGATGGTTTGTCAGAATCAGCCTTGTCGTCTGTTTCCCAATCAGCGGGAGGACGAACTTCAACGCGATTCATTAAGTCATCAATTTGTTTAGCATCAATCGTCTCATATTTCATGAGTGCGTCTTTCATCGCTTCAAGAACATCGAGGTTGTCTCTCAAAATCTTCTCTGCAGCGGCATAGTTACGGTCAATCAGTAAACGAATTTCAGCGTCAATGTCTCGCACGGTTTCTGCAGATTTCGGCTTACCGCTTCCGCCCATAAACATTTCGTTTTCTTCGTCTTCGTAATTTATTGGTCCCATTTTAGGTGATAGACCCCAAGAGGTAACCATTTTACGTGCAATGTTCGTTGCACGCTCAATATCGTTGGACGCACCTGTTGTGACACCAGCCTCACCTAAAGTAATTACCTCGGCAATGCGGCCTCCGAATAATGTCGCAATACGTGACTCTAACTCTTCTCTTGAGTTGCTGTACTTGTCCTGTTCCGGCAGATACATCGTTACACCCAAAGCGCGACCACGAGGAATAATAGACACTTTGTAAACAGGATCATGCTTAGGCACTAGGCGCCCCACTATGGCATGACCAGCTTCGTGATAAGCAGTATTCGTTTTCTCTTCTTCCGACATGACCATGCTCTTGCGTTCAGAACCCATCATGATTTTGTCTTTTGCCTTGTCGAACTCTTCCATGCTGACTACGCGTTTGTTTGTGCGAGCAGCAAATAGGGCAGCTTCGTTTACCAGGTTGGCTAAGTCAGCGCCAGAGAAACCAGGCGTTCCACGAGCGATTAAAGACGCAACGACATTGTCGCCTAGCGGCACTTTACGCATATGTACTTTTAAAATTTGCTCACGACCACGAATATCCGGCAAACCAACCATCACTTGACGGTCGAAACGACCAGGGCGTAATAACGCTGGATCCAGAACATCAGGACGGTTTGTCGCCGCAATAACGATGATCCCCTCGTGACCTTCGAAGCCATCCATTTCAACCAGCATTTGGTTCAATGTTTGTTCGCGCTCATCATGACCGCCACCGTGACCCGCGCCACGCTTGCGACCAACAGCGTCAATCTCATCGATAAATATAATACAAGGTGACGATTTTTTAGCTTGGTCGAACATATCGCGTACCCGAGATGCACCAACACCCACAAACATTTCTACAAAGTCAGAGCCTGATATACTGAAGAAAGGAACCTTTGCTTCACCAGCAATCGCTTTAGCCAGCAACGTTTTCCCTGTTCCTGGAGGACCTACCATCAGTACGCCCTTCGGTATTTTACCGCCTAGCTTCTGAAACTTCGTAGGGTCGCGCAAGAAATCCACCAATTCGCTAACGTCTTCCTTCGCTTCATCACAGCCAGCCACGTCGGCGAACGTCGTTTTGATTTGGTCTTCGCCAAGCAGTCTTGCCTTACTTTTTCCAAATGACATAGCGCCTTTACCGCCGCCGCCCTGCATTTGTCGCATAAAGAAGATCCATACGCCGATAAGCAGAAGCATTGGAAACCAATTTATGAAGAGTGATGCTAGGAACGACTGCTCTTCAGGTTTTTTCCCCGACACAATCACATTACCTTGCATTAACAATTCATCCATCAACTTCATGTCTAAATATGGGATCTGCGTAACAAATGCATCATTGTTATTACGTACACCGCTAATTTCGTTGGTGCTTTGGTCAATCGTAACTTCTTTTATGTCGCCACGTTTAACTTGCTCAAGGAACGTCGAATACGCAAGCTTGTTTGTTGCACTTTCTCCGCCGGATATATTTTGAAACACCATCATTAGCACTACTGCTATGACGAGCCATAAAATGAGATTTTTTGCCATGTCGCTCAACGCTGCTTACCTCTAATAAAAATGAATCTTGGATTGTTCATTACACATCTATACGCTTATAAATGAAAAATAGATGTAAATGAGATTACTATAATTTAAAAACCTTCGCCACAAGATACCCTTCTCATTATCTAGTGGGCATAATTTTTTTTGCATGCAAAGCCACTAACAAAGCCTCTTTCACCGTATTCTACATTGTCATCGTAGTTCACGCCGATGAATTTATCCACCCATAACTACGCTTGATTTGCTCGTTACTGTTTACACTGTGTTTCTTTTTTTGTACACAATCGTGAAACTGATTAGGAATGTTGTATAGATAGAGGTAGAATACATTTTTTCAAGGTGTTTAACACAAACTAATCGTTACAAAAGATAACAAATGAATTTATCAAATAAACAAAAGCAATATTTAAAAGGCCTAGCGCACCCACTGAAACCGGTTGTCCAGTTAGGGAATAACGGATTGACTGAAGGCGTTTTAGCCGAAATAGAGAACGCACTCAGTTTTCACGAGTTAATAAAAGTAAAAGTGCCAAGTGATGACAAAGAAGAAAAACAGCTCATTATGGAAGCTATCATCGGCGAGACAAACGCAGTGCAAGTTCAAGCTATTGGACATGTCTTGGTGATGTATCGTCAAAGTGATGAGAAAAAAATCAGTATTCCAAAGCGATAAGCGCCTTCTTTTACAAATAACGTATTATAAATATTTACAAACACTCAGGTGAAACTGCTTGAGTGCATAAACTCATCAAAAAATAATAATGTGAGGCCTACATGACGACAGATAATACAAATAGAATTGCAATAGTTACGGGCGGATGCTCAGGATTAGGGCATGCCACCGCCACAGTGCTGCGAGAAGCCGGTTACCATCTTGCTATATTTGATTTAAATGAAGCTTTGGGTAAACAACGCGTTAGCGAATTTGGCGACAATTTTTGTACGTTTTATAAAGTAGATGTAACCAATGACGCGAGTGTAGAAGCAGCTGTTGCGGAAGTAGAGAAAGGCGACTTAGAAATACGTCTTTGCGTAAATTGCGCAGGTGTTGCTCCGGCGAAGCGCACCCTAGACCGTGAAGGCGAAGCAATGCCCTTAGCCAACTTTAAATCGGTAATTGATATTAATTTAATCGGTACTTTTAATGTTGCTCGTGTAGCCGCCAGCGCTATGGCAAAAAATGCGCCTTTAGGTGAAGCAAATGAACGGGGCTTAATTGTTAATACAGCCTCAGTTGCTGGTTATGAAGGTCAAATAGGACAAACGGCTTACGCAGCAAGTAAAGGCGGTATTATTGGTTTGTGTTTACCGATGGCGAGAGATTTAGCACCGCTCGGCATTCGAGTGAATACGATAGCTCCAGGCGTAATGGGTACGCCAATGTTGCTCGCGATGCCGGATAAAGTTCAGGAAGCCTTAGTACAAAATGTGCAGTTTCCAAAGCGTTTGGGTTTACCAGAAGAGTTCGGCAAGCTGGTGCTGCACATGGCAAATAACGCTTACTTAAACGGCGAAACCGTGCGTTTAGACGGCGCGTTGAGAATGCCGCCTAAATAGTCAAAGCAGAGCGACATGGCGCAGCTCGTCTAGCTGCCTTACTCATCGTCTGCACCACCATTAACAATATTGGCAATGTTGTATAATCGATTAACTGCTTGATAGTGGATGCTATTTTTTGGATAGCGTCCTTTTACGTTCAACTCACCCGCTTCTTTCTGCATTAATAGAGACAAAGTTTCATCAACCGAACTTACCGCATAAACGTGAAATAAACCTTGCTTAACCGCTTCAATAATTTCACTGTCTAAGACCAAATTTAGCGCATTTGATTTTGGAATAATCACGCCCTGCTTGCCATTCAAGCCGCGTTGCAAACAAAGTGAAAAATAGCCTTCGATTTTTTCATTTACGCCGCCGACCGCCTGCACTTCGCCATATTGATTTATAGAGCCCGTTACTGCCAACCCTTGGTCAACAGGTAATTCCGTCAAAGCAGAAATGAGCGCTATTAATTCTCCCAACGACGCACTATCGCCATCAATATAGCCATACGATTGTTCTAACGCGATATTGGCCGACAGAGTAAGCGGAAAGAATTGAGCATACTTATTACCAAGATAGCCAGTGAGGAGCATAACGCCTTTAGAGTGTATCGATTGTCCCAATTCTACTTCACGCTCAATGTCAATAACACCACTTGAACCGGCATAAACCGTCGAGGTGATGCGAGCAGGCGTTCCGAAAGCAGTATCTCCAACTTCCAGAACGGTGAGCCCATTTACTTTTCCAGCAGCTTGTCCATCGGTATTGATCAGGACATGGCCTTCTTTTATATCCTCTAGAAGTGACTCACTCACACGACCAGTTCGGTTTTTCTTAGCCGCTAATGCAGCTTCTATGTGAATTGCCTCAAGCTGATTTTGCTGCTGCTGAAAACAAAAGTATTGCGCCTCATTTATCAACTCAATCACATCAGCAAATCTTGCGCTCAATTTTGACTGATGTTCAGCCAGTCTCAGACTATGTTCAAGAAGTCGTCGCATTGCTTCTGCATCAATACCACTTAGACCTATTTGTTGAACATGCCCCTTTACCCTCGCGACGAAGTCATTCAAATTTTGTTGGTTTAAAGGGATTTCATGGTCAAAATCTACGAGAACTCGAAACAACTCTTTGAATTCATCGTCATAATCTTGCAAGGCATAATAAAGTTCACGCGACCCTAGCAGTATCACTTTTACTTTTAATGGGATCACTTGTGGGGTTTGCGTGATCGAATTTACCATGCCTACATCTTGCTGCGGTAACTCCATTTTTAGTTGGCCAAATTTTAGTGCCAGCTTTAACGATTCCCAAACGTAGGGCTGATCAACTAGCTTGTCTGCATCCAGCAACAAATAACCACCGTTAGCTTTATGCAAGGCACCTGCAACAATCATCCTGTAGTTGGTGTAAACGCTACCTTGGACACTTGTGTATTCGACTTTACCAAACAAATTCTGATGTGTTGGGTTTGACTCATAAACGATCGGCGCGCCGGCATCAATTGAATGTCGTACCAACACATTTGGAACATAGGTATCAACCAAAATTGCGCTAATATCAAAATCGTCTTGTTTCTCATCTTTGGTTTCAGGAACCAGCAATTCTGTCACTGTGTCAATTAAATGCGGTTTTAACTGTTTTAGATGCTTCAGAATCGCGATATCTGATGCATGTTTATGCTCTAGTTCCTTAAGCAAAGGACGAATACCCTGCTCAGCAGTGTCACGCTTCAGTTTTCGCAACTGTTCGGCACTCTCGCGTTGCCATAAAGGGACTTCAATGAGTGCTTCGCTCAAACATTCTTCAAGTTCATCAATGAGGCCATAATATACTTGCCTTTCGTCATCACTACGCAGTGCAAAATCGGCATCATTTATTGGTTTACCGTCAATAATCGGAGAAAAGCTAATACTGCCATTTTCCTCAATGAGAGCAATGCCTTTGCCAAACGCAATTTTTTCAACTTCATCAATGGCCTTATCGTAGCGTTGCTCATTGGAACGAGTAATGGCTGCCTTTCGTCGCTGATAGCTCGGATTTTCGAAGACTGCGGGAAAAGTATCCATTAATTCATCAAGTAAACTCTCAATATCTTCAACAAAAGCTTTGCTCTGACTTGTTGGCAACTGCAATGCGATAGGTTGACGTTCATCATCAAAATTATTTAAATAACACCAGTCATTAGGCGTCGGTTGCGCATGGGCGCGCTGATTAATAAAGTTATGCACCAAGGTATAGCGGCCTGTCGCTTGCTCACCCATGACATACAAATTGTAGCCAGTTGAGTTAACGCCCAAACCAAAATTTAACGCTTCTTTTGCTCTATTTTGTCCAATTAGCGCTGTCTCACCTGCTTGGCTTTGCATAGCGATATCGAACATTTCATTATTAACGCCCGCACTCAAATCGGCTGCGGCAATGCTCAGTTTTTGCATGACTTGTTGAATGGACGAGAGTTTTGCAACCATAGATATTTTTTTCTTCTTTCGTTTCTATTTATGAATAGTCTGGTAAATGTTGTGCTAATTGAATCTATTGAGCAATCCTTTGCTAGCAAAGAATGGAAAGCTTGTATGTTACCTACTGACAAAAATCGTAGTCTCATTTAATGCTCTTGAAACGAAAACACCGATTCATCATTGCATACTTTCACAGTCAGTGTGCGACCAACTTTGCTCCTCTCTATCTATGGTAATTGATGTGCTGTTAGATTGCTGTAATTTTGTGATGATTTAATACTTTTGACCTTTTTTCTTTGCTTGATTGTGTATTTTAACAGCAGCTACAACAGTGATTTTTAATAAATTGACAAAAATAACCCAAGATGGCTCGCTTTATCAGTTTCGTCTATTGTCCCATGCCCCTTCAACAAGGTATTCTATACAGAATAAAATAACAATATGCCCAGAGATACAGATATAAATGGCCAATACAGACCTCACCGAAAATCAATATGATCCGCAAGCCGTAGAGAAATCAGCGCAAACGCATTGGGATGAAACTCAAATATTTGCAGCGAAGCAGGACGATACTAGAGAAAAGTTCTATTGCTTGTCTATGTTTCCCTACCCAAGTGGCCGTCTACATATGGGACACGTGCGTAATTATACTATTGGTGATGTGGTCAGCCGTTTTCATCGCATGCAGGGCAAAAATGTCCTACAGCCGATGGGTTGGGACGCGTTTGGCTTGCCGGCAGAAAATGCAGCGATAAACAACAAGTCAGCGCCAGCGAAGTGGACCTATCAGAATATCGATTATATGAAAACTCAGCTCAACTCATTAGGCTTTGGTTACGATTGGAGCCGCGAGTTAGCAACATGCAAGCAAGACTATTATCGTTGGGAGCAGTGGTTTTTTACACGTTTGTTTGATAAAGGGCTCGTGTACAAGAAAAATGCAACGGTAAACTGGGACCCAGTCGATCAAACCGTATTGGCGAATGAGCAAGTAATTGATGGCCGCGGATGGCGCTCTGGTGCATTAGTCGAGCAAAAAGAAATACCGCAGTGGTTCATTAAAATTACAAATTACGCTGAACAATTGTTGACTGATTTAGATAAACTGAGCGAATGGCCGCAGCAAGTAGTCACCGCGCAGCGCAACTGGATTGGGCGTTCTGAAGGAGTCGACGTTACCTTCGACCTAAACGCTGAAACAGCGGGCATTAGTCAAATCGAGGTGTACACAACTCGACCGGATACACTGTACGGTGTGTCATATTTGGCTGTCGCTGCACAACATCCCTTGGCTTTAGAGATGGCCAAGTCGAATCCTGATATGACCGCATTTATTGAAGAGTGCAAAAATACGAAAACCACAGAAGCCGATATGGCAACGATGGAAAAGAAAGGAATGCCAACCGGCCTAAGCGCCATTCATCCGCTTACGGGTGAAACAATTCCGATCTGGATCGCCAACTTTGTGTTGATGAGTTATGGTTCTGGCGCAGTTATGTCGGTTCCTGCTCACGATCAACGTGACTGGGAGTTCGCGACTAAATACCAGTTGCCTATTTTGCAAGTGGTCGAATTTACACCTAATGATGCTGACACTGCGGATATTAGTAAGGCAGCGTATACCGAAAAGAATACACTAATGAATTCCGCAGAATACAGTGGACTCTCATTTCAAGATGGATTTGACGCTATCGCTGAAAAGCTTGCAGCATTGGGTAAAGGAAAAAAATCGATTAATTATCGTCTGCGTGACTGGGGCGTATCGCGACAACGTTATTGGGGAGCACCGATCCCAGTTGTCACTAACGAAAACGGTGAATCTTTTGCAGTTAACGCTGAAGACTTACCGGTCGTATTACCAGAAGACGTTGTTATGGATGGCGTAACCTCGCCAATTAAAGCAGATCCAGATTGGGCAAAAGCCACTCACAACGGCCAGCCCGTCACCAGAGAAACTGACACGTTTGATACTTTCATGGAGTCGTCTTGGTATTACGCTCGTTATGCATCTGCCCCGTCTGATGCGATGCTTGATCCCAAAGAAGCCAATTACTGGCTTCCTGTCGATCAATATATTGGCGGCATTGAGCACGCTATTTTGCACCTATTGTATGCGCGCTTTTTTCACAAGCTTTTACGTGACGAAGACCTTGTTACTAGCGATGAACCTTTCAAAAAGCTATTGTGCCAAGGCATGGTGCTTGCAGATGCATTCTTCACTAAAGACGAAAAAGGCAAAGAGATTTGGCATGCGCCTGCTGATGTCATAGTTGAAAAAGATGATAAAGGTCGCATTGCTAAGGCTACCCTCGCGGATGGCACAGAAGTTGAACATGCTGGCATGATCAAAATGGGAAAATCAAAGAATAACGGCATTGATCCCCAAGCTGTGATCGATATTTATGGCGCGGATACAGTCAGATTATTCACAATGTTTGCCGCGCCACCAGAGCAAACCCTCGAGTGGATAGATTCAGGCGTTGAAGGTTCACATCGTTTCTTAAAACGGTTCTGGCGTTTAGCCAATGAACATTGTGAATTATGTGAAAGTAAAGGAGGCATCCCCGAACTAAATAAAGCCTCGCTGAACAAGACACAAAAAGCGCTGCGCAGAGAAATTCACCAAACAATTGAAAAAGTCACTGATGACTTAGGACGCAGACAAACCTTCAATACCGCAGTAGCGAAAGTGATGGAGTTATTAAATAGTTTGCAAAAAGCTGAAATGCTTGATGACCAGGATATTGCCCTTCAGCGCGAAGGTTTAATAGCAATGGTGCAGTTATTGAATCCAATCACACCGCACATTTGCGAAGCACTCTGGAGATTATTAGGCGGAAAGAGTGCCGATGGTAAGGGTGAGTTGCAAACATCCCCATGGCCTCAAGTAGATGCATCAGCGTTAGTAGAAGACGAAAAACTGATCGTTGTTCAAGTGAACGGTAAAGTGCGCGCAAAAATGACGGTTGCGGCCGACATCAGCAGCGAGCAGGCGCAAGAAGAAGCATTAGCACAAGAGAATGTGCAGCCATTTATTGATGGTAAAACAGTACGAAAAGTTATTTATATTGCAGGTAAACTTGTCAATATTGTAGCTAACTAGTAAGTTCGGCAACGTGGCGAGAAAAGCGTTGCCGAACTTACGTCTTCACAAACGTTTTTTGCCGTATTTTCGTTAAATAGCAAAGACACCTTGGCCTAAAATTTAACATATTGGGCCACATCGACGGAGTAGGATTTTGATAAGCCGAGTGAGCCAAGTTAGCGCTATACTTTCCAATTTAGGCGGGTGTGTGTGTACTACAATTAAAAAGTCGAAACTGGCGTTTATCATTGCCATGATGACGGTAGTGTTGCAAGGATGCGGTTTTAAATTGCGCGGCAGCCAGGCATTGCCAAGTTATTTGAATAACGTTGTTATTCTCTCACAATTTGACTATTTGCCGCTATCCAGAGCCTTAGACAACCGGCTCCCTGTGTATCAATTGCAGAGTATCGTCGGCGAAAAAACAATTCCTGAAGGTATAGAACCTACGACTGTCGTAGTCATAAAGCTTCAGCCTGAAGCGCTTGAGCGCCGTCTACTTTCTATTTTTTCAAGTGGACAAGTTGCAGAATACGAGCTGATTTATTCTGTAAATTACGAGGTTATTTTTCCTTTTGCTGAACCCATAAGTGCATCAATGACGGTGGCAAGAGAGTATCAGGATGATCCCGATCAAGTGCTGGCAAAATCGAGAGAGTTAGACCTGGTACTCGATGAAATGAGAGCGGAGTCCGCTGACCGTATGATTCGATTGCTGTCAAGTCAATACACTGAAGCGCTAGCTTCCATTGAAGCACGAAAAACCCGAAAAGCGTCAAAAATTAACGTGAACAAGCCCTAATGCAAGTTTATCCCAATCGGTTTCAACAACATATCCAACAGCAAGGCCTGGCCCCTTTTATTCTTGTTTTTGGTGACGAACCACAGCAGAAGCTAGATATGATTGACTCCGTTCGCATACTAGCAAAATCTCAGGGCTTTGATGAACGCCAAACATTGATTGCTGACACTGACTTTTCATGGTCGCAGTTGATTGAAGCCACTCAATCAATGTCGTTATTTTCCGACAAACAGTATATTGAGCTTACCCTACCAACAGGTAAGCCTGGCACCGAGGGTAGTAAAGTCCTATCTGCTATTGCTGAAAACCCATCGATTGATACCTTAATTTTAATCCAAGGTCCTAAAATCGCAAAAGATGTGCAAAAGGCAAAATGGTTCAAGGCGCTTGACGCAAAGGGTATATTTTCAATTTGTTATCCCCTCGAGGGTAAGCAGTTAGTCCAATGGATTGAACAGCGCTGCCGTGCTTCTCAGGTGAACATTAGCCCTGCGGGAGTAAACCTGCTAGCTGACTTCAGTGAAGGTAATTTACTTGCTGCTAAACAAGAAATTGAAAAACTCGCTTTGATGTATGCTGACAATAGCCAACAAGTCGATGAAAAAGTGTTGGCTGCTGGTATGGTCGATCAGTCTCGATTCACGGTGTTTCAATTTGTCGACGATTTACTCGCAGGTGATATTCAAAAAGCGATTAAAATTTTGTACCGTTTGGAAAGCGAGGGCGTAGAGCCAAACATTATTCTATGGAACCTAATAAAGGAAGCGCAAACGTTAGCCGAATGCCAGGCAATGCAGAGCGTCGAAGGGAGCATCAATTTCAATAAGTTACGTATTTGGCAAAATAAGCAAAGCCTATATAAGAATGCCTTGCGGCGGCTCACTCCAAGTCATGTCAGTTTGATGCACAATCATTTACAACAAGCCGACTTAATATTGAAAAGTGAGACGACAGCAAGACCTTACATTTTGTTAAGTCATTTGGCACTGTTGTTTATGCCCGCAGCACTGCAACACCTGCCTCTAAATTAGTAATGACCTATTCTCAACCAATCACGCTCTTCGGTGGCACTTTTAACCCGCCGCACTGGGGACACATCAAGCCATTGAAACAAGCGATGCAAGCTCTCGACATAACGAGCGTGGGTTTGATGCCATGCAACATTCCCCCACATAAGCAGCGCTTAGAGATTAGCAATCAACATCGGTTGGCAATGCTACAAATTATTTGTAAGCTTGAGTCATCGCTATATATCGAAGGTATCGAATTAGAAAGCGATGAAGTGAGTTTTACTTTCAATACCTTGCAAAAATTAAAAAAGAATAATCAACAATCACTCTGTTTTGTGATGGGCGCCGACTCGTTCCAATCGTTTGAAACATGGCATAGATGGCAAGAGATTTTGCAACTTTGCAATATTGTTGTGTTGAATAGAGACAACCAGCCGTTAAAAAGATTGAAAGAAGTGACGCAATATATTTCATGTGGGCCTCATGATGCTGTATCCTTGGCAAATAAGCAGGCTTTATCAACAAACAACGGAATTGTTGTGTCGTGCCATTTTCCAAACGTTGCGGTGTCTTCAACTTTAATTCGAGATAAACTCGAACAAAAAGACTACCCTTATTTAGAAACTGGCGAGGTACTGCCTTTAGAGGTGTTGAAATATATAAAACAACACCATTTATATGAATGAAAAATCCCTTAGGAATAACATTGAATCAACAAGAATACGTTCAATTTATAATAGACAAAATTGAAGATATGAAAGCCCGAGACATTGTACAAATAAATGTTGAAGGAAAGTCTACCATCACTGACGTGCTAATCGTATGCTCAGGAAACTCAAAAAAACATGTTTCATCGATTGCTGAAAACCTTGTGGTTGAAATGAAAGCTGCAAATATGCCTCCATTAAGCGTCGAGGGCAAAGAAACAGGTGAATGGGTTCTTGTCGATTTAGGTAACGTTGTTGTGCACGTAATGCAAGACGAAACACGCGATTTCTACCAACTTGAGAAGCTTTGGCAATAGCCTGAGCTAGCGCTCTGCAATTTTGGTGAAATACAAATGCGAATACAAGTTGTCGCGGTTGGGAACAAAATGCCTAGTTGGGTTGTCGAAGGCACGCAGGAATATGTGAGGCGCTTTCCGTCTGATTGCCAATTGTATTTCACGGAAGTTGCTCCCGGTAAAAGGGGCAAAAATGCCGATGTGAAGCGCATTCTTGTTGATGAGGGTCGGCGTTGCTTGCAACAAGTCCCGAAAGGAAACAAAATTGTTACGCTGGAGGTGCTTGGCCAAAGCTGGAGCACACCAAAACTCGCAGAGCAGTTAGAGAAATGGAAAATGGACGGGCGTGATATTAGTCTTTTAATTGGCGGTCCCGAAGGACTATCAGACGAATGCCAACAAGCGTCCGAGCAAAAATGGTCGTTGTCTAAATTGACGCTGCCACACCCGATGGTAAGAGTTATTGTTGCTGAGAGCATTTATCGCGCTTGGTCAGTGACTCAAAATCATCCATACCATCGAGAATAAAGCAGGTTGTAGAGACAAGAGTATTATATGGCACCAAAGCGTCAAACAATAAGAGATCACTCAGCAGAAGCGAACCTGGTTGCCAGACGCACTGTGGTTTCTATCATATTTGTTTGCATCCTGATGTCTGTTATTATTGTCAACTTATACCAACTTCAGGTTCGTCAATACGAAGATTATCAAACTCGCTCCAATGGCAACAGAATTAAAGTATTGCCAGTTGCCCCAAACCGCGGACTGATATATGACCGCAATGGCGAAATACTCGCCGAAAATAAGCCCGTATTCAGTTTAGAAGTGACCCCCGAAGAAGTCGATAATCTGGACGACACGATCCAACAGCTGTCAGTACTGATGTCCTTAACGGACAGCGAAATCAAAGAATTCAAAAGTAGCTTGAAAAGACAGCGTCGTTTCAAGCCGCTTTCAATTAGGCAGCAACTTTCGCATGAAGATGTTGCTCTTTTCTCTGCCAAGCAGCATCAATTCCCGGGTGTGAGCATTGAAGCAAGGCTATCGCGAAATTATCCTTTTAAAGACACCCTCACCCACACGCTGGGTTATGTTGCAAGAATAAATAAAAAGGATTTAGCTAATTTAGAAGAGAATGACCAGCTTGCAAACTACGCTGCCACTCATGATATTGGTAAACAAGGTGTAGAGAAATTTCACGAACGAACGCTGCATGGCGTCGTCGGCTATCAGCAAGTAGAGGTTAATAATCAGGGCCGAATTATTCGAGTATTAAGTTTTGAACCGCCTCTGCCAGGCAAGGATATTGTGCTAAATATCGATATAAACATGCAAAAGAAAGCACAAGAAGTGCTTGCGGGAAGAAGAGGTTCAGTTGTTGTCACAGATCCAAACGATGGCAGTGTTTTAGCGCTATATAGCAGCCCAAGCTATGATCCAAACTTGTTTGTGCATGGCATAAGCCAAAAAGAATACGGCAAACTTCTTGCATCCAAAAACAGCCCACTTCTCAATCGCGCAACGCAAGGCCGGTATCCGCCAGCTTCAACAATAAAACCACTTTTAGCTCTAGTGGGCCTTGAGGATGGGGTGATTGACGAAACCACTGAGATACGTGATCGTGGCACCTACCGTTTAAAGAACGTCGACCATGTTTGGCGTGACTGGAAAAAGTATGGGCATGGGATGGTCAACGTAACTAAATCGATTGAAGTGTCGTGTGATATTTTTTATTACGATTTAGCTTATAAATTGGGTATCGACCGAATCAGTGACTCAATGCAATTGTTTGGCTTTGGTAGACGCACTGGTATCGATCTGATGGAAGAATCTGGCGCGAACATGCCTAGCAGAGGCTGGAAAAGAGCTCGCTTCAACGAGCCATGGTATATCGGTGACACCATACCTGTCGGGATTGGTCAAAGCTACTGGAATGCCACTCCACTGCAGTTGGCTCAGTCACTAAACTTTCTCATCAATAAAGGGCAGCGCCACACTCCTCGCCTAATCAAGGGTTATATGGTTGAAGGTGCCGTAAATAAATTACCTATCGAAATACAATCTCCCATTCCTGTCGTTGATGAACACAATTGGGATATTGTGCTAGATGCGCTTTACGGAACAGTTAATCGTGATCATGGCACGGCGCATACCGCGTTTAGAAATACGGATTATATTTCAGCAGGAAAAACTGGAACAGCACAGCTATTTTCCGTTGCTCAAGATGCTGAATACGAGGAAGAGAATGTATCCGCTCGCCTAAAAGATAATGCAATGTACATAGGCTACGCCCCCTTCGATGACCCTGAAATTAGCATCTCAGTTGTGATTGAAAACGCTGGCGGTGGTAGTTCGAATGCGGCACCAGCTGCAAGGATCGTAATGGATTATTATTTTAGTGAAATAAAACCCAAAGGGATTGCCCTAAAGACAAACCTAGATGGCTCTGCGGGTACAACACAATACCCACCGAAAGTTGCAGCGACAATTATGACGGAGACTAACGGTGGCTGAAGCAAAGTTTACAACAATAAAGACGACCATGCTCGAGCGCCTTCATATTGATGGCTTTTTGTTGTTCGCACTAGTTTGCCTTATGGGTATTGGACTTGTGACCATCTATAGCTCTGGAGGACAAGACTGGGATTTGGTAAATAGACAGCTAACACGCCTTGGAATTGCCCTCATCGTTATGTTCATTCTTGCCCAAATTCCGCCCATGGCATACAGGCGCTTGGCGGTTTATTTCTATAGCTTTGGGCTTATTATGCTCATTCTCGTTCTTCTTGTAGGCGTTGTCGGAAAAGGCGCTCAGCGCTGGTTAGATTTAGGCGTAATTCGTTTTCAGCCCTCTGAAGTAATGAAGTTAGCTGTTCCACTTATGGTTGCTTGGTACATTAGTAAATTTAACTTACCGCCTCGCGCTCGTAATATCGCGATTGGCTTTGTGCTTGTCTTCATTCCGACCATCCTGATTGCTAAACAGCCTGATTTAGGTACTAGCCTCTTGGTCGCAAGTTCAGGCATATTTGCTCTGTTTCTGTCGGGCATGTCCTGGCGTTTAATCGGTTTAATAAGCGCGTTAGGCGGCGCATTCGCTCCAATAATGTGGTTTTTCTTGATGCAAGGCTATCAGAAGCAGCGCGTTCTCACCTTCTTAAACCCAGAAAGTGACCCGCTGGGCTCTGGTTATCATATTATTCAATCCAAAATAGCCATAGGCTCCGGCGGTGTCAGCGGAAAAGGATGGCTGCAGGGTACTCAATCTCAACTTGAATTTTTGCCGGAACGACACACCGACTTTATTTTCGCTGTTTTTAGTGAAGAATTTGGTCTGATTGGGGTTATAGGACTCTTGTTTATCTACATGTGTATTATCATTCGTGGACTCATGATTGCAAATTATGCCCAAGATGCCTTTAGTAAATTACTGGCTGGCAGTTTAACCTTAACCTTCTTTGTATATGTGTTCGTTAATATGGGAATGGTTTCCGGCTTACTGCCTGTTGTTGGGGTTCCGCTGCCGCTGGTTAGCTATGGCGGAACATCAATGGTGACCTTGCTAGCAGGCTTTGGTATTCTGATGTCAATCAGTACGCAAAAGCGATTAATGTCCCGCTAAATAACGTGGCAATAAAACACAACAACAATAACGATAAAATAATGGCAACGGAATGAATACGCTAAACAAATATACAATATTGGTGATAGCTCTTTCAGGATTAAGCGCTTGTAGTGTGAACAATAGTCGATATTCGCAAAAACAAGACAGCGCTCCTGAGTTCCATTACGGCGAGTTAGAGCTCGCGGATGCGACACCCAGATATGAACCCTACGCGCCAGCTAACTTTCGCCCCTACACGGTGCTGGGTCAATATTATACGCCAATGCTGACAGCAAAAGGCTACGAAGAACATGGCGAAGCCTCATGGTATGGACAGAAGTTTCATGGTCATTTAACTTCTAATGGCGAAGTTTATGACATGTTTTCAATGACTGCGGCGCATAAAACATTGCCCTTACCTTCCTTTGTGAAAGTAACTAACTTAGATAATCAAAAAATAGCAATTGTTCGTGTTAACGACAGAGGCCCATTTCACCCAGGTCGTGTCATTGATTTGTCGTATGCTGCGGCTAAAAAGTTAGATGTATTGTCGACCGGCGTTGCTAACGTAAAAGTTGAAATTGTTCATATCGATGAAGACGGCATTATGACTGTTGGTGCAGGCGCACCGGAGCAGCCAGAAATACCGCCATCTTTGGCTCAACCTGAATCAAACACGGTTATGGTCGCTCAAGCAAATACTAAAACAACCATGGAAGACCGAGTAGAACTGGAATCTGCAGCGCCGCCAATTTCGAGCGCCTTGGCATCGGTAATGGCTGATAACGACAAAAAAAGTCAAATTTTTGTGCAAGTTGCTGCGTTTTCTAACGCTGAAAAAGTAAGCGAGCTGTCTGAAGGATTGGCACGCCTCTATCAGGTTCCGACTGACGCACCATTAATTGATAATATCTATAGATTAAGACTTGGCCCATTAATAAATGAACAAAAGGCAGAAAAGTTAATCCAAGATCTGAAAAGTATTGGTTTCGACAGTGCATTTCAGATCCTGTCTGCTGATTGATTCAACTGACAATCTATCAACTTTGTCATTTTTGCTTGGCATAACAAATACAGAATTAATAAAAAATAGGCTGAATCACTAGCCGTCCACAGGTGGATTGATATAAAATCCACATTTACTAGATCACGTGATTGCATGCTCATTAAGAAAGCAGCTCAAGGTCGCCGAAAGATTAGGTGGTATGCCTTGAAAGTCGATGCACACAGATGATAAAAACCTCAAAAGAATGGTTGAACAAATGCGCTTAAAAATAGTTTCTACGTTACTTCTTGCAGCATCTTGCTTCTTTGCAAATGCGGCAATTGTTATTCCTCCCCCACCAAGTGTGGCGGCAGGCGGTTATATGTTGGTAGATCACAATACGGGTCATATCATCGCTGAAAAAAATATTGATATGCGACTTGCACCAGCAAGTTTGACCAAAATTATGACCATCTATGTCATCGGTAAAGAGATTAAGGCGGGTAATATTAGTCTGACTGACATGGTGACAATATCTGAGAATGCATGGGCCAAGAACTTCCCAGACTCTTCAAAGATGTTCATTGAAGTTGGAACCAAAGTGTCGGTTGAAGATTTGCTTATGGGCATTGTCGTTCAATCAGGCAACGACGCCTGTGTTGCAATGGCAGAGCACATTGCTGGCAGCGAGGATGCATTTGCTAGCATGATGAACGCACATGCTCAAAGTCTCGGCATGACCGCCAGTAACTTTGTGAACAGCCATGGCTTGCACGATGCTGATCATTACACATCACCACGTGACATGGCGACACTGTCGTCGGCTTTAATTTCAGAATTACCAGAAGCTTATGCCTTATACAGTGTTAAAGAGTTCACATACAACGGAATCAAACAGTTTAATCGTAACAGTTTGCTTTGGGATAAAAGCCTGAACGTAGATGGAATAAAGACAGGTCACACGTCAGACGCGGGCTACAGTTTGATTACGTCAGCGACCCAAGGTGATATGCGTTTGGTGTCTGTCGTTATGGGTACCGACAGCGAACGCTCGCGTAAAGTTGAAAATAAAAAACTATTGCGCTACGGATTCCGTTTCTTTGAGTCAGTAACGCCTTACCAAGCTGGCGACAGCTTTGTTGCTCACCGCATTTATATGGGTGACCGTGAGACCGTGGAGTTAGGTCTGAATCAATCAACGCCCATTACCATACCGCGCGGTCAGGCAAGCAAGTTGAAAGCGCACTTCGAGCTAAGCCAGAGTCTTGAAGCACCCGTTGAGAAAGGACAAGTTGTTGGTCAATTATTTTTACAATTAGAAGGTGAAAATGTTGCCACCTACCCTTTAGTCACACTGCATGAAGTGCAGGAAGGCGGCTTGATTGAAAAAGCGATGGATTGGTTTTCCTTAAAAATGGGATTTGAGAGTTAATTATGACATTGGATACAAAGTTTGACGAAATTTTAGAGTTTCCCTGCTTCCAAACCTTTAAAGTCATGGGTGTTGCTGACCCAAGTTTGCCTGACGTGGTTATTTCATGTCTGCAGCAGCATGCGCCCGGTGATTATTCACCTAGCATTAAGCCAAGCAGCAAAGGCAACTATCATTCACTATCAATAAAAGTGAAAGTAACGAGTAAAGACCACATGGAAACAATTTACACTGAAATTTCCAGTCTTGAGCTGGTTAGGTTCGTGCTCTGATTTCTATGCAATCAACCATCATTCGCCAATTAGGTTCGCAATCATATCGTCCAATATGGCAGAAAATGCAGGAATTTACTGACCAAAGAACGCCAGAAACAGCTGATGAAATTTGGTTAGTGGAACATACGCCCGTTTTTACCCAAGGCCAAGCCGGCAAGGCTGAGCATATTCTTGCACCTGGCGACATTCCTGTTGTGCAAGTAGACAGAGGTGGGCAAGTGACCTATCACGGTCCGGGTCAACAAATGCTGTACATTCTCATTGACGTGCGCAGAAACAAATTGGGGGTTCGTCACCTAGTTAATGGCTTAGAAAACTGTATCGTTGACCTAATGGCCGACTACGGCATCGAAGCTTATGCTAAAAAGGATGCTCCCGGCGTTTATGTTAATGAGCAGAAGCTATGCTCTGTTGGCTTGAGAATTCGCAAAGGATGTTCTTTTCATGGTCTAGCGCTAAACGTCAATATGGATTTACGGCCTTTCGGGCGCATAAATCCGTGTGGCTATGCCGGCATGGAAATGATAGATTGTGCCGCACTAGGTGGTCCTGATTCACTAGAGATTGCAGGCCCTAAAATAGTTGATCACTTTTGCTCGCTATTGGGTATTAAGCATAAAGAATATAGAGAAGGTTTTGATGAATAATTCACGTTCAGAAGCGGGTGTAAAACTTCGCGATGATGAGAAACTAAAACACATTCCGATCACCATTGTTCCGACCGAAAAGGAACAGATGCTGCGCAAGCCGTCGTGGATCAAAATAAAACTGCCTCGAACAACTGATCGCATCGACCACATCAAATCAACGCTGCGCAAAAATAACTTGCATTCTGTATGTGAAGAAGCCAGCTGCCCTAACCTTGCGGAATGCTTTAATAAAGGCACCGCAACGTTCATGATATTGGGTGACATTTGTACTCGTCGCTGCCCATTCTGTGATGTTGCGCACGGCAAACCGCTACCGCCAAGCGCAGAGGAACCGATTAAGTTAGCAAAAACCATTGCGGAAATGAAATTGAGCTATGTGGTGATCACGTCAGTTGACCGCGACGATCTCCGTGACGGCGGCGCTCAGCACTTCGTTGATTGCATAAATGCAATTCGCGAACACAGCCCGAGCACTAAAATTGAAGTATTGGTTCCTGATTTCAGAGGCCGTATGGACCGAGCCTTAGAGATATTTCAAAACGGCGTTCCAGACGTGTTTAACCATAATTTGGAAACCATTCCCCGTTTATACAGAGAGTGTCGCCCAGGGGCAAACTATCAGTGGTCGCTTGATTTGCTGCGTAAATTCAAAGAACAGCACCCTACAATCCCGACAAAATCAGGATTGATGATGGGAATGGGTGAAGAGTCCGAAGAGATGCAAAAAGTATTGGATGATCTTCGCACTCACAATGTCGACATGCTGACTCTTGGTCAATATTTACAGCCAAGTAAACATCACTTCCCTGTTAAGCGCTATGTGCCGCCTGCAGAGTTTGACGCGCTTGGAGAATACGCAAATTCGATTGGTTTCTCGCACGCAGCATGCGGTCCAATGGTACGCTCTAGCTACCATGCCGACAAACAAGCTGAAGGTGTAGAGGCCAAGTAGCAACAATGAGCAAAATTTACGTACTGCATGAAAATAACGAGTGGACTATTCACTTGCAGAACAGGTTGGATGAATTAAGTCTACCCTACGAGCTTTGGCACTTGGACGAAGGTCTCATCGACTTGTCCAGTGAGCCTCCCGAGGGCGTTTTTTACAATCGAATCAGTGCTTCTTCGCACACTAGAGACCATCGCTTCGCTCCTGAATTTACAGAAGCCGTGCTTGCTTGGTTGGAGCGTCACGGTCGTACAGTGGTAAACGGCACCAGAGCACTGCGCTTAGAAGTGAGTAAAGTAAATCAGTACATGGCGCTTAATGCTGGCGGTATCCAAACGCCAAAAACACTCGCTGCAGTAGGTAAAAAGCACATTATTGATGCCGCTAATTCACTAGGCATGCCTTCTTTTATCACTAAGCATAACCGAGCAGGCAAAGGCCAGGGAGTGCAACTGTTTCATTCTGTTAATGCACTACAAGATTATATTGACGGTGCAAATTTTGATGAACCCGTTGACGGTATTACTCTAATTCAACAATATATTGAATCGCCCGAATCCTTCATCATTAGACACGAATTTATTGGTGGCAAATTTCTTTATGGCGTCAAAGTTGATACTTCTGAAGGCTTTGAACTTTGCCCCGCAGATGCTTGCTCTATTGACGATATGTTTTGTCCGACGGATAAACCACAAACGGCAGCTACCGCAAAGTTCGAAATTCTCAAGGACTACCGTCCAGCATTTATCGATGCTTATGAGGCGTTCTTGCAAGAAAATGATATTCAAGTAGCCGGTGTCGAAGCTATCCAAGATGCAGATGGCAACAGCTATGCCTATGACGTTAATACAAACACAAACTACAACTCTGATGCAGAAAAAATAGCAGGACAATTTGCAATGCTAGAATTAGCAAAATACCTTGCAGCACGTTTGCAAGAGAGTTGACAGAAAATATGACGCGCAAACCTTCCCTAGCCTCTCTCAGTATCAATGCCGGTGCGCCTGCAGCAAAAAATGGAAACGCATTTCGTCATGGCCCTGAATTTGCCAGCACGTTTCATTTATCCGGTGATGTGGATCCTGAGGTTTATCAATACGGTCGATTCGGACAGCCTACTTGGACAAGCTTAGAAACAGGCTTAGCTGAATTAGAAGGTGGCGATACCGTAATCTTTCCTTCAGGAATGTCTGCTGCCTCAGCAATTTTAACCAGTTTGGTTAAGCCGGGCGACACAATATTGCTGCCCAGCGACGGCTACGCGCCGGTGCGCTATTACACCGAGCAATATCTGGTTAAGTTTGGCGTTAAGCTAAAAACAATTGCAACTCGCGAAATCGACAATTTTGATTTTCACGGCATTACTGTTGCCTTGTTAGAAACCCCAAGTAATCCCATGCTGGATACCTTTGATATACGCAAAGCTGCCAACAAGATCCATCAGCAAGGCGGTATATTAGCCATCGACAATACAACGCTGACATTCTTAGGGCAGTTACCACTAGCTTTGGGCGCAGACATTTCGATGAGTGCTGATACTAAAGCGGTTAACGGGCACAGCGACGTTGTATTTGGCCACGTTTCAACATTAGATAAAACAATTAGCGACAAAATAAGAAATTGGCGCAAATTTTCGGGAAATATTCCTGGGCCGATGGAAACTTGGCTTGTGCATAGAAGCTTATCTACATTAGATGTTAGATTACAACGTATGTGCGACACTGCGATACTATTAGCTGATGCTCTGGAAAAACACGAAAAAGTGCTTTCAATTCGCTTCCCAGGGCTCACATCGGACCCTTCACATGCGATTGCCAAACAGCAGCAGCAACTGTTTGGCTTTATTATAAGTTTCGAATTAGAGTCTAAGGAAGCCGCTGATAAATTTTTAGCCGCGTGCAACTTGGTCTATGTAGCAACCAGTTTTGGTGGCGTGCACAGCATCGCTGAGCGGCGCGCTCGCTGGGGAACTGACCAGATACCTGAAGGTGTAATCAGATTCAGCGTTGGATGTGAGCGACACGAAGATCTAATTAATGATGTATTAGCTGTGTTAGATAGCCTTTAAGCAGCCCAAAATGAGCGCTAGCGACGAGTTAGCTCTCCACGAAGGTTTCTAGTCATCAATTTTCTACGCTCTTGTGTACTGAGCTCAGGCTTGCTCAGCAAATAATGCAGCTTAGCTAACGTTGCTTCAGGCGTCATATCTCCGCCAGAAATTAGCCCCGTATTTTGTAATAAATGACCATTCGCGTAGCCAGTCATGTTGACCGTCCCTCTAAAACACTGGGTGCAGTTCACCACAATCACTCCATTCTCTTGTGCTTGAACGAGTTGGGCTAATAATGCTTTGTTTTGAGGAGCGTTACCAACGCCATAGCTCAATAGGATAAGCGCATTGACAGGCTGCTGTATGATATTTTTAACCACATCTGCTGAAATTCCTGGATACAAACTCACCAAGCCTATTGGTTGAGGCGTTACTGGGCTTATTTTTAAATTACTCGATGAACTCGAGTTATTTGCGTCTGCCTGTTTACCATTTTCGCTTTCTTTCTTGCCGTTTTCTTCGCTACCAACGTCGCTATTAATCACACTATCAAAAACACTGACCACATCATGATTTACTTCAATATTAATACCCGCTTCCAACAGCGCTGGAAAGTTCGGTGAATCAAAGGCGTCAAAGCCGTCCGCATCAACTTTTCGCACTCTGTTTCCGCGATACAGCTTATTATTGAAGAACAACGTCACTTCTGGAATGGGATAGTTTGCTGCAATGTACAAGGCATTCAACAAGTTTGTTTGACCATCTGACCTTAATTCAGCCAAAGGTATTTGTGAGCCTGTTACTATCACTGGCTTCGTCAGCCCCTCAAGCATGAACGACAGGGCGGATGACGTGTAGGCCATGGTGTCAGTGCCATGCAAAATAATAAAACCGTCATAGGCAGCATAGTTATTGGCGATATCATCTGCAATAAGCTGCCAATCAGCAGGCGACATATCACTCGAGTCAATGAGGTGATCATATTCATGAATAGTGAATGCTGGCATCTCTTTTCGATGAAACTCAGGCATATTGAGCAAGGTTTCACTCAAGTATCCAGCGGCAGGCACAAAGCCGCTGCTCGATGGTTTCATGCCTATCGTACCGCCTGTATATGCCACATAGATATGCTTACGCATCAGAATCGCCTTATGCCAGAATGACTTTCTTTAAGCGCTTCAACAGTGCCTGGTCCGTTTTCAACAAAGGACCACAACTAATCCAATCGGCTAATAAAGCATCCACAGTCGGAATATCGCTTCCTTCTAACCTAGCCGCCATTAGCTGCAGTTGAAGTAATTTACGCTCTTTTTCATCCGCTTTATTACTCTGTAAATCAGCAATAATCTCAGCTTGTATAGTGAGCTCTTTGCGTTTGTCATCACCTTTGTCGTTACTTGATAACTTCATTAACTGTTGAAATTTGTTGGGTAACTCAGCTGCACTCTCTGGCAATGAGTCGTCAGTCCAAGCTGCCAGCGTATCAAATAGAGTAGTCCACTGTGCTGCGTTTTTCTGTTGTTCAAACTCAAGCTGTTTCGCTTTGTACTGCACTAAAATCGAGTCTAACTTTTGCTGTTCCGTTTTCGCTTGTCGCGTTGGTATATCACGAAGTTTATCGTTCAACACATCTACATTAGCGCTAAAATCAGACAGGTCTTTCAGTTCAGTCGCTGTATTGAGTTGCTCACTCAAGGCTGCAGCATCGGTGTGAAACTCTGTTTTTGCTTGCGATAGCTCTGATGCTTCAGCGTCTCTTTTTTCACTTATTTTTGCAAAAACGGCATCATTGGCTTTGCGAAACGCTATCCATAACTCATCGTCTGTTTGTTTTCCTGAAAAGCCGATTTCTTTCCACTGCTGTTGATACTGCTTTGCAGATTCTGCTGCACTGCTAACATCTTCCACTGCATCGAGTTGCTCAGCTTTTTTCAAGAGCGCTTGTTTACGCTCTAGATTGTCAGAATAAAAAGCATCCAAGCGCACTTGTATTGGTTTTAGCGCAGTTTGATAGGTCTTTTGCAGCTTACGACGTTCACTTTGCTCAAGATTACCTAAGGCGCGCCATTTTTTATTAATAGCGCTTAAGGCACGACCAATAGTTGCCGTATTTTCATGCTTAGCCAGTTCCGCTAACTCGTCGATAATTGCTTTTGCTTGCAGCGCGTTTTCAGCTCGAACTATATCTTGTTGAGCATAATGCTCACGACACGGCAGAAACGCTCTTTCTATCGCAGCATCGAACGCTTTATTGAGCGCGTCATCTTCATCAGTTCCAAGTTTACCAAGTTCATTCCATTGCGCCCTTAAGGTTTTCACGCTTTGCGCTCTGCCGGGAATATCCTCTACGTTTTGTTGGAGTGCTAAAGCATTAACCTCTTCAAGCATTGCTGGTTTTCTTGGGCCCGCAATAAAAGCCTGAAGTTCTTGCAGCTCTGTGGCCTTTTCATGTAATTCTGAGTATAGTTTCGACAAGTTTTTTTGGCTTTTATCAGGTAATACCGCATACATTTTTTGCGCATATTTAAATGTCGCCAGCGCAGGTTTAAAGCTGCCCTGATTGATCATTCTCTGAACGGTTTTAAGCTTAGCTAATGTCTTTTTTTCTTGCTGTTTAAGTTCCTCCTGAACAGCAGAAATTTTGCTACGGTGCTTTTTCTCTGCGTCTTGCCAAGCCGCCAGTATTGGTTCAGGAAGCGGCAACGAAACCCCCGACAACATCTTATTCCACTCACGTTTTAGTTGCTTTACTAAATCAGCAAGTTCATCAACGGGTAACTCATCGGACAGCGCCTGCAGCTTTATAACTAAAGCTTTGGCATTCTCTTGTGTCTCGCGCACATTAGGTAGTTGTTCCAAAAAACCCTGATACGTTTCGATGTTTGCGTATATCTGCTTGATTGTGCGCTTATGCGCTACGGTTTGCGGACGCTTCTTCGCATCCTCAATATCGAGGCTAATGTCAGACAATGCGTTGCTGAGTAATTTCGACTGCGCTAGCAAACTTGGGTCATCAATTGATGCTAAAATCGCGTCTATCTGCTGTTTCACTTCTTTGAAGCGTTCATCTATTTCAGACAGCGCATTTGTTGTCAGTTTCAACTCGTTAGTATTTTGCCACTCTTCTTTTAGTGCCGCTAAACGCTTCTCAACAGACTCATTTACACGCAAGTATTTTTCGGCCAACAACAGCGCGGTTTCCTCATCTAAAACATTAAATTTGGCTTTGTATTGCTCGAACTCTTGGCAAAGTTGCTGTTTACCCTCATACAATCTTTCGTAATCATTGTTGTCTTTTAACGCAAGAAGTTTCGAAATAACCAGTGTTGCATCTTGTTTAATCTTAATTGGCAACGCCGCCAACGCTCTCAGATTTTCAATTTTCACTTCAATTGCATTGATCACAACATCATGCTTTGCGAACTTAAGCATTTTACTTAATTCGTTAATTTCATCTGTTCTAGCCACGATGACCTGCTGCTGTGCTTGATTAGCATGATCTTTAAAATACAGTCGATTTGTATTTACTTTATTTATTTTCAACAGTACCGCTAGTGCTAATGCATCATTGTTTTGCAAGCGTTGATTGCTGAATAGCATTTGTTCAAGTAACACCAGATTCTTAGATTCGGCTACAAATGAATTAAAATCGGCTTGAGTCAGCAACGTTGAATTGGGGTTATTTACTTCCGCCAAAACCCGCTCGTGAGCAAGTCTCTTTAGTCTCGAACTTTCTGCTGTCTCTGACGCCTTTAACCACAAAGGAAAGGAATTTAACTTATCCAACGCTGCTACGCTTACATTTGCTTGGCTATCGTTAAATGCTAGTTCGTGCAAGGCTTGCTTGTCTGTTGGTTTATCCAATGACAAACTAGAAATAGCAGTTAGACGCACTTCGGGATCTGAGCTAAGGTGTTTTGCTTTAAAGAACCTATCAAATATCATTTTGTTTAAACCGCGCAATAGTATTTAAGTCGTCTGCACTGCTCTGCTCGGCAGCTTCTGATGTTGTGTCTTTACCCAAGGCTTTATCAAACTCTTGTTTGAGTTGCGAACGGCTTTTTTGAACGACTTCACCATTTTTACCAATGGTCATGTGCTGCTCTGATTGCTCTACTCTCGACTGATACATTAATACCGCCTGCAAAGAGTTGCTTTTCTGCTCTTCAGTTAGCGCTTTTCCATCTGGCCACTTACCGATTTCGACAGCTGTGCGCAAGTTTTCATAAATTTGCGGTGTCATTGCACGAACAAGTTGTTGAATATCCACGTTTACTTCCTTTTTGCCAATGCGAGCCTGACTCTATTGACTGCATACCAAACGAACCCAACTATCGTTGCGCCAATTGATAAGTTATATTGAATTTCACCTGGCTGTGAGCCGCCCCAATAAATAAAGCCAAATCCAGTTATAAACAACAGGATAGCGAGCATTGATTGATTCTGTAATTTTTGCATTGCTTGATAATGTGCAAATTTCGCTTTTCTCTCGATATCTTCTGCCGTTGCGCTACCAATATTGAAGCCGCAGTGGCTGCATGACTTTGCTTTGTCAGAAATAGGTTTTGAACAAGATGGGCATGCTGTAATAGCCATACATGTCTCCGTTTAAGTTTAATTCTAAGGACTAATTTCAACTATCTAATACGTAAAAAAAGGTTAATCGACCATTCGACTAACCTTTTTCTTACTATTAAGTGAGTCTTTATTTTTTCTGCTTTTCCCAGTACTCATTGACTGATTCTTTCATTTCTTTTCGCAGCATCATAATACCGAACAAGTTTGGCAAGGTCATGACGACAATAGCCACTGCTGATAGAGCCCAAACTAATGTGGTATCTGAAACAGCTGCCCAGAAAAAACCAGCGCAATAAATAACGCGATAAGGCATGACCGAACGTGGACCAAGCAAATATGTCATTGCCCTATCACCATAGTAAGACCATGCAATTGCCGTCGAAAACGCGAATAGTAATAGCCCGATTGACACAATGTACTTACCAAACTCACCAAAATAGCCACGAGTAAAGGCAATGGCAGTTAGGTTAGCTGAGTGAACCAGCGATTTCCCCTCCACTATGATGCTTTCCTTAACTAAAGCACCGTCCTCTATTTTTAAGGTACCGGTGAATGGGTCCTCAGAAGAGCCAACGCTGTAAGTCACGTCTTCAGCTATTGAACGGCTGTTAATTAACGTGAAACCGCCTGACGTGGCCGTCCCATTGACCACATTAATTTGGCCTGTGAAGTTTTCAACCTTTTCGCCTTCCACGTTGTTTAAGTGCAAAAACAATTTATTGATGTCTTCGCTATTTGATTCGTCATATTGGCCCGCGAAAAAAGTCATATCTGAGCGATCGAAGGTGTTTTGATGCTTCTCTTTCCATACGCCAGATGACAGTATTACTAAGCCTGTGATCGTACATATGATAATAGTGTCGATGAATGGCTCTAATATAGAAACCATGCCCTCTGACACAGGCTCTTTGGTTTTTGCTGCAGCATGCGCAATAGGCGCTGAACCTTGTCCCGCTTCGTTACTGAATAGACCGCGATTTACGCCTCTGTTGAACGCATAAGCAAGTGTTGCCCCCAAGAAGCCACCCGCAGCCGCAGAGCCTGTAAATGCATCACTGACAACTGAAGCAAAAGCTGGACCGACATTTTCTATGTTAGCAAAAATTACAGCGAAGGCGCCGACGATATAAATCAATGCCATCAACGGTACTATTCTACTAGTCACCGCAGCGATGCGTTTAATACCACCTAGAATAACTAGACCAAGCAGCACAGAAAGAACGCCACCAACAACCACCGGTGCGAAACCAAACGTTGACTCTATACTAGTTGCAATACCGTTACTCTGAGGTAAGTTACCCGTTCCAAATGAGCTGATTACTGTTGCGATTGCAAACGCGACCGCTAACCATTTCATGTTTAGTCTACGGTCCATGTAATACATCGGGCCACCAGCCATCGAGCCATCTTCGGTTTTAACACGGTATTTGTGCGAGAGTGTTACTTCTACAAACTTGGTCGTCATTCCTAAGAATGCCGTTGCCCACATCCAAAAAAGAGCAGCAGGACCGCCCAAAAAGATAGCAAACGCCACACCACTTATATTACCTGTACCAACTGTGCCGGAGAGCGCTGTAGTTAGCGCCCTAAAATGCGTGGTATCACCTGGTTCATCCGCCTTATCAAATTTACCCGTAACGACTAACCAAGCATGCTTGAAGAACCGAATTTGCGGAAATTTAAGATAAATAGTAAAGAATGCACCAACACCCAGCAGAATGTATGGAAACCAAGCCGCACTGCCCAAAAATCCATCGAGCAGATTAAAAAAATCTAATAAACCTTCCAAAATCACGTCCTCTTGTTCTTATTTTTACTGTTAATTTTGCTTATTCGCTAGCAACATTAGCATAATTTGTTAGCGACTGGGTAAAACGTCTTACACTGTCCGTTACTGCAATATAGCGCCGGTAAATTTAACGCAAACTAGCGCTAACAGCTCTTATTGCAATTAACAAATCTTCGCCAAATTGCTGGCAGCGCGGAGCTGACCAACCATAGGCTGGATCGGGTAAATTATCATTATCTTTAAAAGGCATTTCAACTGTGTATGAAAGGCAATCGAAACGATGTCCAACTGCGTTAGCAGCTATCGCTGTATTTCCAGTACCAGGCGCATCTTTAGCATATCCAAATACATCCTGGAATTCTGGTGTTGCTAATAGTAACGCTTCTTTGAACCGCGTTTCTAGGGCTTCTAAACGCGCATTATAATTTGGGTTACCTTCACAACCTGCGACAAAGTTATAGGGCAGCGCTTCATCGCCATGAATATCTAAGAACATGTCAACGCCATATTTATCCATAGCTTGCAGCGTATATAGCACTTCAGGACTTTTATCTTCGCTGGGGTTTTTCCACTCACGGTTCAGATTAGTACCGACCGCATTGGTACGCAAATGACCACGCGCTGCCCCATCGGGGTTCATGTTAGGGATCACATAAAAGACGTTGTCTTCCAATAATTTTTTTGCAACACCGTCATCTTCATCAAGTAAACGTCGAACTAAACCTTCTACCAACCATTCAGCCATAGACTCACCTGGATGCTGTCTTGCCGTAACCCAAATTTTATTCTTACCTTCGGCTTCTTCACCGATAACAAGTAACGACATATCACGCTTATCCAGCGTAAATCCAATGTGTCTTAGTTCACAATCAAATGACATTTGCGCAGCAGATAAGAAGTCTTGGTGGCGCTCGTAGCTATAAGGAGTAAAATAGGCGAAGTAGACTGAATCATATTCAGGCACAAAATCAATGGTCAAATTGTTGTCATGAAAACTGGTTTCAACTCTAAACCATTCTTCGCGATCGTAAGAAGCCACAGCCTGATATCCAGGCCATCCATCAGGATATGCCGATTTCTCTAGGTCAGTAATAACCAGCTTATGTTCAACAAACTTTGTTGACTGAAGTTTAAAGTGAAACCATTGATAAAACTCTGAACCATTATCAGGATTAATAGCTAACTTTATATTTTGAGGATCTGTAGCTTGAATAACTCGAATATTACCACTATCAAATTGGCTTGTTATTATCATTTAAGTGCTCTGTTCCGACTTTTTGCCTACTTTACCATAGGGAAATTTATTCGGTAATATAGTAATTGGCTTTTATCGCGTTTTATTGGCTCTATGGCGCAGTTTTATATCGAAACTTGACGGTTTTTATCTTCAAAGAACCTTAGTTCTCAATTTCAAACCCAAAGAAGTGCTGTAGCCCATGTCGTGACTAATTACCTGCAGTTGTTCATCTAAGATATAATACGTCGGATATCCACTTATGTTAAAACGCTGCTTGTGTGGTTCACCGCCAAGTAAAACGGTACCATTAACGCCAGCATCTTTAGCAAAAGCCTCAATTTCTTCTACCGACTGATAGTCTAAAGCGATTCTGACGACGTTGTATTCATTGGTATCGACAACATCCAAATTTGCTATGCTCATCTTGCAGACTGCGCACCACGGCGCAAAAAAATAAACCAGTGTTTTTTTATCGCTCGGAGCAAGTGAATACATGTCACCGCTGAGCGTAATAAAGTATTGAGAGCTTATTTGAATAGAACCGTCATCATCTAGCAGATTTCGGTTTTGATAAGCCATAAAGCCAAAAATAATGAGCATCCCGAAAAGAATATCTCGAGTCCAAGTGCTTTTTTTGAAAAACGATTTAATGTCCAATCCAGTTCCAAGTAATGTTGCGGGCTAGTGCTGAGCATACCTTAGCCGTTTTATGTTTTGGCACCTTGCCGTATCGTAAAGGACACGACAACAGTGCCAAAACTTTCAACGTACTTGAATTACGCCGTTACTATCTTAGCTTGTGGCACCAGTGGATATTTTAAGCCAGCCATATCTTTAACCACCTGCATTACCTGACAGCTATAGCCAAACTCATTGTCGTACCAAACATATAAAGTGGCGCGATTGTCAGCAACAATCGTTGCCTGCGAGTCCACAACGCTGGCAGCTCTAGTACCAACCAAGTCGGTAGATACGATTTCTGTTGATGCCGTAAAGTCAATTTGATGCTGCAGGTCAGAAAATAAACTCACCGTTTGCAAAAAGTTATTAATGCTTTCTTTGTCTGTGACTTTCTTCAAGTTCAGATTTAGAATTGCCATCGATACATTCGGTGTAGGCACTCTGATTGCGTTACCTGTCAGCTTACCAGAAAGTTGAGGATAAGCTTTCGCGACAGCTTGCGCTGCACCCGTTTCAGTGATCACCATGTTCAATGAAGCAGCGCGGCCCCTTCTATCTGCTTTATGATAATTGTCTATTAAGTTTTGATCGTTGGTAAATGAATGCACCGTTTCAACATGCCCATTCTCGATACCATACTCTTCGTCTAATACCTTCAACACTGGCGTAATAGCGTTTGTGGTGCAACTAGCAGCCGACAATATTTTGTCCGAAGCCAATATATCCCCGTGATTCACACCATGTACAATATTTTTTATGCCACCCTTGCCTGGTGCAGTTAACAATACTTTGGCTGCGCCTTTTGACTTCAAATGTAAACCCAAGCCCTCTTCATCACGCCACATACCAGTATTGTCAATGATGATAGCGTTATTGATTCCGTATTGCGTGTAGTCAATTTCGTCTGGACTGTTAGCATAAATAACTTGGATGTAAGAGCCGTTCGCTTTTATTGCCTTGCGCTCCTCGTCAATCGTAATACTGCCGTTAAAAGGACCGTGTACTGAATCCCGGCGCAATAAACTCGCGCGTTTTTCCAAGTCACCATCTCTACCACCGCGAACAACAATAGCGCGCAGTCGCAGTTTGTTATTTTTGCCCTGACGCTCAATTAACAATCTCGCTAATAGACGTCCAATTCGACCAAATCCATATAAAACTACGTCTTTAGCTTCATGATTATCAGCAGCGTTATGTACTTCTTTTAACTCTTCATTCAAGTATGCCTGCAGGTCGCTTCGATTTTTTCCATCATTCGCCTTACCTGATTTTTCTGCATGATGGAAATCAAACGCAAGCTTACCTATATCAATTTCCACAGGCGCTAATTTCATTTTGCTAATCGCTTCGAGTACAGGCCAGCTTTCTCTCAATCGTAGCTTCTCGCCCTCATGGCGTCTGACTGTGCGATGGGCCTTAATGACATCTATCGAGCTCGCATTGAGCAATGTGCGTCCATAAAGTGTGATTTCGACGCAATGGTTGCGATAAAGACTGCCGATTAAGGGCAGCATTTTTTCTGCAAACTCTTGTCTTTCCTGCCAACTAGATAATAATTCCTGTTCGAACTGCTGATTCATGCAAAGTGCCTTCTAAACATAGTTTGAATGTTGCTATTAATTGTCCAATACCGCGCGTCAACGGCGGCAAAACTCGCGTTGCGAGGCGCATTCTATGCAATCCATGGAGCTATGCCAAATTGTTGATAAATTTCACTTTTTTATATTTTATTCGGAACTGCGTGATTATGATTGTAATTTATCTACAAATATCGGAAACAAGCGGTAATTTTAAGGACAAACTTACTTTTTACACCATGTGAACGGCTCAGTATTATGACAAAACAAGCGCACAATAAAGAAGGCTACCGTTTATTAGCGTTTCTAACGCGCTGTTTACGAATCATTATTTTTTAAAGCAGCCCGCCAAAAAACACAAAAGGCACATTATCAATGTGCCTTTAATTTCAAGTCGTCAGATGTAACAAAATTACATCAAAAAAAATTGATTTATTTGATTTTACTCAATCTTCCTGTCCCTTGAAGTTCAAAGATATGGAGTTTACGCAATATCTCTGGCCTGTTGGTTTTGGTCCATCGTCGAAAACATGGCCTAAGTGAGCGTCACAATTCTTACACACTATTTCAGTTCGCTTCATGCCCAACGAATTATCAACCCGATATACAACGTTAGCCTCTTCGCTTTGTTCAAAAAACGAAGGCCAACCGCATCCAGAATCAAACTTTGCGTCCGATGCAAACAGATTTACTCCGCAGCATTTACAGACGTAATTACCAGTCGCCTTATTATCTAAATACTCCCCTGTGTATGGCCTTTCGGTGCCGGCCTGACGAGTAACTCTGTATTCTTCTTCGCTTAATTTATCTTTCCAAGGATCACTCATATTGCTTACCTCTTAGCTCTTAGCTTTTTTATCTTTTGACAATCACTTGTGGTCGGTCTGGGCTATTCCATTCAATATGGTATTTTTTGCTTTCTGGTTTATCAACGCGAGAGAATGTATGCGCCCCAAAAAAATCACGTTGTCCCTGTAGTAGATTAGCGGGCAACACCTCACAACGATAAGAATCGTAGTAACTTAAAGCTGACGACATTGCTGGGCAAGGAATGCCGGCTATCGTTGCCGATGCTATTGCTTTTCGCCAATTTGATTGATACTTGTTAATTTGTTCAATAAAGAATGGATCAAGTAAAAGATTCTCCAAGTGCTCATCATTCTCATAAGCTTTGGTAATGGACTGTAGGAAAATAGCCCGAATGATACAACCAGCGCGCCAAATTTTAGCTATTTCAGCAAAGTCTAGTTTCCAACCGTGTTCTTTGGCGGCAATGCTCATTAGTTGAAAACCCTGTGCATACGCACATATTTTCGAACAATACAGGGCATCATGTAGTTGTTTGATCACGGTCTCTTTCGACTCATTTTTCGTCATTGAAGGATCAGGTCCAGAAAGCTTTTTACTCGCAATAACCCGTTCATCTTTAAAAGCGGAAAGACTTCTAGCAAATACAGCCTGCGTGATTGTTTGCGCTGGACTCCCCACCTGTAGCGCACTTACAGCAGTCCACAGCCCAGTGCCTTTTTGGCCAGCTTTGTCCATTATCATGTCAACTAATGCAGCGCCAGTCTCTGGGTCATCTTGATCCAGTACCTGCGCACTAATCTCAATAAGGTAGCTATTTAATGCGCCTTTATTCCACTCTCGATATGTATGTGCAATTTCTTTAGGGCTCATATTAAGCCCCGTTCTCATAATGTGATACGCTTCACAAATAAGCTGCATATCAGCGTACTCAATGCCATTGTGTACCATTTTGACGTAGTGACCTGCGCCAACAGGACCTATATAAGTAGTGCACGGTTCGCCTTCGGTAACCGGCTTACCGGGTTCGTATGACTCAATCGGCAGGCCTGTTTTCGGATCGACTTTCGCCGCCACAGCTTGCCAAATAGATTCGATGCGAGTCCATGCATAAGGGTCGCCGGATGGCATCAGTGAAGGACCGAAACGAGCACCAACTTCACCGCCAGAAACCGCGGTAGAAAAGAAAATAAACTTGCCTTTATATTTGGCTTCTCGTTCAACCGAATCAGTCCATAAACTGTTTCCAGTATCCACCACGATATCATCTGCTTGCACACCAGCATCAATAAGATGATGACAAACATGGTCAACAGGTTCCCCGGCAGGTACAGACAAAATAATGGTATGAGGGGCTTTGAGGTTTTTTAATAACTCGGTGTAAGAACGGCAGCCAATCACTCTAGGCTCGGTGGTTTTCCGTTCCAATTCATCCTGACTTAAAATGGCATCTATTTTGTTCTGGTCGAGATCGAAACACGCTACTTTGTAACCGTTATCGACTAAGTTAAGCGTGAGGTTTTTGCCCATCACTCCCAAACCAATAAACCCAATATCACATAACGTTGATGCTTCATTTTTCTCAGGATTTGCGGATACACCACTCATGCATAGCTCTCTTGTGTGTTGATTATCTTGGGATCATACCACTCAAAGCACAAACGGATAAACAGCTTAACACTATCTTTTAGTAGATTCTGCTCTCGTAACGCCTTGTTTATGCATTGCCACTGAGCCTGTTACAACTAAACGGAACCCGTTCTAAGAGTGCAGTTTGAACAAGCAAAAGCTACGCGACTCCATTGTAAATAGGGAACTAACTTGCTGCGACTGAATTTGTGTAATATCACTATTTGCTGTGTTGAGCACACATTGCCAATCCTGATGGTTGGACAACAAGGGTAAATTAAACTCAACGTTTTCTGTTGAGCTGTTTACCACGTAAAGCCATTCTTGTGCCACAGCGTCTTGTGCCACAGCGTCTTGTGCAACGTCGTTCTGCGCAATTGCGTTCGGCGTAACGGTACCCTGTACAATCTCACTTTCTACAGCAGTGTTCAAAGCCAGATTATACTGAGGATCTGTCGATGACATGCACCCTACTACATGCAGAGCGAAACAGTGGTGCTTATCGGAACTCCAATCTTGATCACGTTTAAATGTGCCGTCTACTCGATACCAGTCTGCGGTGGTGACGTTCACCTCATTGTTAAACTCATCGTCCTTAAATAACATATGGCTTAACAGTGGGTTTTTATTGCGCAGCGCGATGACGTATTGGCAAAACTCAAGAAATGAACTCTGGCGCTTATTTAACTGCCAGTGCATCCAATTCAATTCGTTATCTTGACAATAAGCATTGTTATTACCTTTTTGTGTACGACTCAATTCATCGCCACCTAAGATATGCGGCGTTCCCTGGGATAAAATCAAGGTCGCGAACAAATTGCGTTTTTGTTTTTCACGCAAGGACAAAATAGCGACGTCGTTTGTTTCCCCCTCAACGCCATAATTGTGGCTCAAGTTGTGATTATGGCCGTCTTGATTGTCTTCCAAATTGGCAAGATTATGCTTTTGTGAATAACTCACAAGATCGTGTAAGGTAAAGCCATCATGGTAAGTGACATTGTTGACGCTAGTTTGCATTGGCCTCACGCCTTTTGGAAATACATCTCGAGAGCCCATGAAGCGCGTCGCAAATCCGGCTTTCAAACCGGTATCAGAACGCCAAAACCCACGTACGGTATCTCTGAACTTGTCGTTCACTTCCAGCCAATAATCCGGAAACTGACCTAATTGGTAACCGCCCGGTCCGATATCCCAGGGTTCGGCAATCATTACTGCGCATTTCAAAACAGGATCTTGTCTGAGTATTTTAAACACTGCAGCATCAGCATGAAAATCGATAGGTTCGCGACCTAAGGAGGCAGCTAAATCAAATCTAAAGCCATCTACCCCAACCTCTGTGACCCAATAGCGTAATGCGTCTATGATGAGGGTCATCATGTAAGTATTCGCTGAATTTATAGTGTTGCCACAACCAGAAAAATTAATGTAGGTTGGTGTGCTCAATTCATCATTTTCAATTTGCAAATAAGCATGTTTGTGACAAAAGCCTTTAAAAGACAATATACTGCCGGGTTCGCCACTTTCAGCTGTGTGATTAAAAACCACATCAAGAATGACTTCGAAACCCGCTTTGTGATACTCACTTACCATGTATTTGCATTCAGACAATGCGTCATTTACACCGTATCTTGGATCGGGACTGAAAAAATTAATGGGGTTGTAACCCCAATAATTTGTTAAACCTTTGTCACTAATGAAAGGCTCTGGCATAAAGGCAAAAATAGGTAAAAACTGAACGCAACTTACCCCTAATTCAGTTAAGTGCGCCAATACGCTAGGGTGACATGCACCTAAAAAAGTGCCTTTATGTTCATCAGGTACATCAGGATGAAGTTGAGTTAGCCCCTTGATGTGAGCTTCATATATAATGCGGTCTCGTCGCGGAATACCTTTGCGTAGGCTGGCTAAACTGCTCCCTTCTACGCTCAGTCGAGACTTACTCGTTGCGTCACAGACAGTCACAATGGACTTTGGAATAAAGACACGATTATCCTTCACCGACTGGCCTAAAACAAGATTAGTGACACCAACATAAGCCTCCTTATCCCAATTTAGTTCGTGACTTAATTGTTTGGCATAAGGGTCAATGAGCAAACGGCCTACGCTCATTTCTTCGTTCACTTTACGATGGGGTTTCGAGTGCACGCGATAAGCGTACTTTTGCCCCTCTTTAATTCCCGTAACGAAGCCAAACCACTTTGACTGCACTCGCTGTTGCAAGCGAATTTGCGCAACTTCTTTATCACTATCATCAAACAAACAAAGATAAACATCTTTTGCGTCGGGGCAATATATTGAAAAGTTGCAGCCATCATTTTTTAGAGTTGCACCAAAGGGAGCAACTTGACCGGGTAACAAAATAAATTGTTGAGCACAGAGCGCGTCAGACATAATTAGGATTTATTCCACTTCAACATAAGCACACTCAAGGGCGGCAAATTCACCACAACAGAATAAGGGCAATCATTCCAAGGTTTATTTTCACTAGAAACCATCGCTCCAGTGAGCGCAACATAGCCGCTGCCACCAAATTCCGCATCGTCAGTGTTCAAAATAAGAGAATAATATCCTTTTTGCTCTACGCCGATGCGAAAGGTATCTCTAGGAATAGGCGTAAAATTAGCCACTGCAACAACGTTTTCAGTATCATTCGCATTGCGTCGTAGAAGCGATACTACTGATTGCTCCGCGTTATTATGGTCTATCCAGCGGAAGCCAGCGGGATCGTGATCTCGCTCAAATAGTGCTGATGTGGTTCGATACACTTCATTCAAGGTTTTGTATAACTTACTAATGCCTAAATGTTTCGCTTGTTCTAACAAATGCCAGTCGAGAGAAATATCGTGATTCCACTCTCGATCCTGAGCAAATTCATTGCCCATAAACTGTAGTTTTTTGCCCGGGTGAGCGAACATAAAACCATAAAAAGCGCGCAAATTGGCGGCCTGTTGCCAAATATCTCCTGGCATCTTTTGCAGCATTGACCCCTTGCCATGCACTACTTCGTCATGTGAGATAGGCAGCACAAAGTTTTCATCAAAAGCATAAACCATGCTAAAGGTAAGCTCTGAATGATGAAAACGTCGATACGCTGGGTCTTTCGCAATGTAATGCAGCGAATCGTGCATCCACCCCATATTCCACTTAAAGCCAAAGCCTAGCCCACCTGAGCTCACTGGTTTTGAAACACCTGCAAATGAAGTCGACTCTTCAGCAATCGTCACTGCCCATGGATATTTCGCATAAACCTCTGTGTTCATCCATTGCAGCAAACTAATGGCTTCATAGTTGTGATTACCGCCATCGACGTTAGGTATCCATTCGCCATCGTTACGTGAGTAATCTAAATACAGCATGGATGCGACAGCGTCGACTCGAATACCGTCGACGTGATATTTGTCAAACCAGAATAAAGCGTTTGCGACTAAAAATTGGCGAACGGTTTGTTTACCAAAATCATAAATACATGAATTCCAGTCAGGATGCCATCCTTTGCGTGGATCAGCATACTCATACAGATGAGAGCCATCAAAGCGCGCTAAGCCGTGGCCATCTTCAGGGAAATGCGCAGGCACCCAATCGACAATAACGCCAATATTATTCTGATGGCAGGTATCAACAAAAAACTTAAAACTGTCGGGGTCGCCGAATCGGCTAGTCGGTGCAAATAGACCCACGGGCTGATAACCCCAAGAACCATCAAATGGAAATTCAGATACAGGCATTACCTCGATGTGCGTATAGCCCATATCTGTTACATAATCGACCAGTTCTTTAGCAAGCTCTCGATAGCTTAAATAGCGCTGTTCTGTGTTTCCAGGCTTACGCCAAGAACCTAGATGTACCTCGTAAATACTCATAGGTGTTTTATAGTGATTGATGTTCTTGCGAGTTAGCCAACTCTTATCTTGCCATTCATAAGCGTCTTGGTCGTAGATGACAGAACAATGCGAGGGATACTGCTGATGATGAAAACCCAAAGGATCTGCTTTATCTGAAAGTTGATGACCAGTGGCATCCTTGATGGCGTATTTGTATTGCTCCCCCGCTTTCAAACCTGGCACAAAAAGCACCCAATAACCCAATTCAGTTTTTTGCATTGGGTGCGACGAGCGATTCCAAATATTGAAGTCACCTATCAGCGATACAGCAGAAGCATCGGGCGCAAATACAGCAAAACGAACACCAGTAACGCCTTTTGTCTCTATTAATTGGGCGCCAATTTGCTGATATAAATTTTCAGGCTGATGATCAACAAAATGGACTGCATGATAGGCCTCGGATTGAAACTGATAAGGGTCAACGAAGCGATGTTCACCTGACTCATATTCTGCGAGAACTTCATATATAAAGTCATCTTCCTTTGGTGTTTTGAACTCACCAACAAACATACCATCAGAACTTAAGCTTAACTGCGCAAGCTTTTTTTCCTGTTTGAGGCGATTATTCTTTTTCCTGCTGTATAGCGTTACGTTCTTAGCATCAGGTATCCAGAGCGTTACGCTGGTTTTTGTTTTTACGTGCTTCGGCCCCAATAGACTAAAAGGTTGTGCACAATTACCATGCGTTAGTTCTGAATAATTCGCCATGCTCACTCCATCAAAAGTTATACTTTACTAGCGTCCGACCTGCGGCTCGTTAAATTTTTTGCAAGACTTACAATACCATCATCCTCAAAAATATCTTCTAAATTGCGCGATAATTTTCGCTTCCAGTTCGGATATTCTTTAAAGGTCCCGGGAATGTTTACCGGCTTGTCCATCTGCAACCAATCTTCTAGCTGTAAGCTCAAAAGAGCACTAGAACCACTTGCCATATGGGTTTGCATTCCATAGTTGAGTTCCGTTGTCATGCCAACATCGCTAACATTTTTACTTATATCAGCAGAAATTGAATGATGTCCATGCAATGTATTAAGAATATGTTGCTTATTCTCGTGCCTCGTATCATAAAGTGCAGCTAATACTTCAGCATCTGGATACAAACCTACGTCTCGACCAAGTGCTAGATCGTCGCAATGCCAATAGCCGCTCAACGTGGGCATATCATGCGTTGTTAATGTCGCCATAGACTGCTCAGGATAATGTTCAGGTGCAAAGAAACCGCCGTCTTCAGCCTGTTCGAAAAAGAAAACGCGATAGGAGTACATACCATTATCGGCCAGCTTCGAACGAATTTCGTCTGGCACAGTACCTAAGTCTTCGCCTATCACTAAGCTCTCATTGCGCTGACTTTCCAAGGCTAATATGCCTAATAAGTCCTCTACAGGATAACAAACATAACCCCCTTTACTTGCGTGATCGCCACGGTATACCCACCATAAACGCAAGAGCGCCATCACGTGGTCGATCCTTAGGGCGCCAGAGGCGTGCATATTAGAGGCAAATAAATCAATAATAGGCTGATAAGCTTGTTCATAAAGCTTTATCGGGTCCATTGGCGGAAGCCCCCAATTCTGACCGAGCGGCCCTAATATATCAGGTGGTGCACCTATGCTGGCGTCGATGCAATATAGGTCTTTATTCCCCCATATTTCAGCACTACCCTCGCTAACACCTACAGCAAGATCTCGATACAAACCAATCAACATGCCTGCTTCACTGGCCGTTTTGCTTGCTGCCTCGAATTGCAGGGATGCTTGCCATTGTAAAAACAAATAAAAATTAACTCTATCTTTATGCTGCTTTGAGAACTTAGCAACACTTGGCATGTTGTAGGCTTGATATTCATCAGGGAAAACCGGCCATCCCCAACATTCTTTTCCTTCAGCCTTTAAACTTTCTTGCAGTGCTTCAAACACGGCAAGCGTTTGCAGACTTTCACCGCCGTGAGCAATAAACGCTTTAAATGCTTTATTCTGTTTTGTATTTTTACCCAAATACTTCATTTTATATTGAGTAAACACTTCATTCAACGCAGCTAGTTTAATTGCCGCTACGCCATCGTAATCCACATAATCGACGGCGCGCAATGTTGCTAGCTTTTGTGCAACATCATTGCCTTCGAACCATGTTTGTACTGCGCGATTATCAAATTCTGGTACCTGTTCAACGTCAATATATAAATAATTCAACCATCTTCGAGAGCTCGGCCCATAAGGGCTGCAAACATCTGGGTTAGCTGGATATAATTCATGGATCGGATTCAAGCCAACAAAGTCCGCCCCCTGCGAGGCAGCTTTTTTAATCAGTAATTGTAAATCTGTAAAATCACCAATACCCCAATTGCGACGACTGCGCACACAATAAAGTTGTACACTTAAGCCCCATATTTTCTTACCTTGTTGGATCTCTGTAGGAATAAAGCAACGCTGCGGCACTTTTATAATCGACGAAGACGCAAGCTCAATATCACCTATTTGCACACTCAATGTGTGGTAACCCATGGGTAACTGAATATCTAGTGTTATGGCATACTCGTGAAACTCTTCATCTTCAATGTCCACAACATTGATCAATTGATGATCAACCGCTTCTACCTCTCGTGTTTCTACGTCGCCATTTTCAAACTGCACAGTGAGCGTTAATTTTTGAGCGGCCATTTCAATGGACAGGCGCAAGGGAAATATAAACGCTTCATCGTGCTTTATTACCTGAACGGGATTAAGTGCTGTCATCCACTGATGGGCTAAACCATCTTCAACTTGTTGTTCAAGCGCATTTGCATCATCAACTTTATAACCCATGGCTCTGAGCAACTTTATTTTGGTATCATCCATTACGGTTGCAGGCTTTCCCCATGCATCAACGAATGCCGATTCGATCCCTCTGGATACCACTAAATCTTCAATTATTTCGCTCATTTTATTTATCCTAATCTCCTTTGGTCTCAATTTGTAAATGCACCGAGGAAAGTTGTTGGCTTTTTAGCAACACGTTTTTTATACCACGCTTATGCAACACAGTTGTTAACGAAATGTTGTTAACACGCCATTATTCAACAAATCAGAAGAATAGGATATTGAATACGTTTGCATTCGTAGTTTACGCTAAAAATACTGTAATTAAACTACAATTAATATTATAACTTTGCAATATTTACGTATTTGATCCATAATTTATGTAATTTTATTTCAAATAATGAATTTTATTTTAACAGAGGTTTCTCATGGCTATTAATGTCGGTATAAATGGTTTCGGTAGGATTGGACGCTTAGTATTACGCGCAGCAGCAACCCGCGAAGATATTAACGTTGTAGCAATAAACGATCTTTTGGACATTGACTACATCGCGTATTTATTTAAGTACGACTCCACACACGGCAGATTCGATGGAACGGTGGAAGTACAAGACGGACACTTGATTGTCAACGGCAAGAAAATTAGGGTGACGGCCGAACGAACGCCAGAAAATCTAGCGTGGGACGCTGTTGATGTCGATGTTGTTGTTGAAGCAACAGGCTTATTCTTAACCAAAGAAACAGCCGAAAAGCATATTAACGCCGGCGCGAAAAAAGTCGTACTGTCGGCGCCATCAAAAGATGATACCCCTATGTTCGTAATGGGCGTTAATCACGCAGACTATGCAGGACAAACAATTGTCTCGAACGCTTCATGCACAACCAACTGCCTCGCCCCAATCGCAAAAGTGCTAAATGATGAGTTTGGCATTAAAGATGGTTTGATGACGACTGTCCATGCAACAACGGCTACGCAAAAGACGGTTGACGGCCCCTCAATGAAAGATTGGCGCGGCGGCCGTGGTGCCTCGCAAAACATCATTCCATCGTCGACAGGCGCTGCCAAGGCCGTAGGCAAAGTAATACCAGCATTAAATGGTAAGCTAACAGGTATGGCATTCAGAGTGCCAACCGCTAACGTTTCAGTTGTTGATTTAACCGTTAATCTATCGAAACCAGCCAGCTACGAGAAAATTTGTGAAGTGATGAAGGCTGCTTCTGAAGGCTCGCTAAAAGGAATACTTGGCTATACTGAGGACGCCGTAGTATCGCAAGATTTTATCGGTGAAACCCTTTCAAGTGTTTTTGATGCAACCGCGGGAATTTCATTAACAGATACGTTTGCGAAGGTTGTTTCTTGGTATGATAACGAGGTTGGCTACTCAAACCGCGTATTGGACTTAGTTGCACATATTTCAAAGTAATTCATTGCCCAATAAATTGTTTCAAAAAGATGATTGTTGAGCTTTAATAGACTAAAAGTCGTTAACTAAGCTCAAAAGCATGAGTAACAAAAAAAGTAAAAGAAGACGGCAATTGCCGTCTTTTTTATTTTTCGCTCAATCAGGAAACACTATGTACACATTTAAGAATGCCGACTATAGCTCGGTGTCAGCGAGCTATAGAGAGCAGATAACAACACTTACCATTAAAACTCAACATTGTAGTGCTGAAATAGCGCTTTTTGGGGCTCACCTACTTAGTTTTATACCAATCTCTGATGGCAGAGAAAGACTATGGTTAAGCCCAACTGCTGTCATGGACAAGAGCAAACCCATAAGAGGCGGAGTGCCTATTTGCTGGCCATGGTTTTCGAATATTTCTCCTAACAACGAAGTTAATGAGCAACTTCCTGCTCATGGCTTTGTCCGAAATCAAGACTGGCATGTCCATTCGATAACAGAAACCCAAGACGAAACCGTTATTATGCTCAGCCCAAATCAACTTGGCATGTTCGGCTTTTCTAGTAATCTCTCAGTTTTTGTTGAATTTATTTTCTCAGAAAAGTGCAGTATCAAACTCATCACTAAAAATGCAAGTAAGCGTTCTGTAAGGATAACGGCAGCGTTGCACAGCTATTTCTACGTAAATGATATCCATCAGACCGAAGTATTAGGAATTGAAGGCGAGTATTTAGATAAAACCAGAGGCAACGCTATTTTCAAACAGAGTAAACCCTACTTGTTTACTGGTGAGACAGACAGAATACATTTACAAAGCGATAATCAGAAATTTGAATCAATAACGGTTAATTCGAATAACGATAATATTGCGATAGAGCAACGCGGGCACGACTCTGTAGTAGTTTGGAACCCGTGGCAAGAAAAGAGCAAAACGATGGCTGATATGCAGGATACTGGCTATCTCAATATGCTTTGTATAGAGACTGCCGTTACCCAAGGCATCGATCTCGCGGCTAACTCAGAGCATGAGCTAGTGCAAATTATTAGTTAGTCATAGTGTATTAGCTTCATTCAATTTACCTGCTTTAAAGTAAATAAAAATGCGGACTTCGACGCACGCCGAAGTCCATTTATCGTTTACTATTTCAGTCTATTTAACAAGAACAAGCTATTACGCCAACTATTGTGTTGTCGATTGCGTAATAACCTGCGCAAGCAATTAAACCTTCACCGCTTGCTTTGCAAGCTCGGTAATTTTTGACCATTGTTTATTTTCAATCACATCCGCTGGCGCTAGCCAGGAACCACCGCAGCATTTGACATTGGGAAGCGACAAATACTCTTTGTAGTTGCTTGGACTGATGCCACCTGTTGGGCAAAATGAAATATCAGGGAAAGGCCCACCAATTGATTTCAATGCATTCACGCCGCCGGCGGCTTCAGCAGGGAAAAACTTCAGATGGTCGTATCCTGCATCCTTTGCTGTCATTAAATCTGAAATATTTGAAATACCTGGGATCAGAGGGATAGTCCCTTCTTTACCTGCCTGCAATAAATCAGCAGTTAAACCAGGACTGATTGCAAATTTTGCTCCGGCTTCCGTCACCGCTTTCAGTTGTTCACGATTAGTGACTGTGCCAGCGCCAATATAAGCTTCAGGCAACTCTTTGGCGATAACACGGATGACATCCATCGCAGCTTCTGTGCGCAGTGTCACTTCCAATACATTGATACCACCTGCTATCAGTGCTTTTGCAATAGGCACAGCGTCTTCAACATTTTCAATCACGAGAACAGGAACAACGGGTCCTTGATTAAAAATTTCTTCTGAGGAAAAGATCCAGTTATTCATCATCAATGCTTCTCTTTGGTTTGTTGTAGTAAATAAGCTAATGCACCGAGTAATCCGTGATCGGGCTCATTAATTAAATAAGTCGGTATATTTTTGACATACCCAGCAAAGTTGCCTTTATCTTCAAATTTTGAACGAAAGTCACTGTAAACAAACAATTCGCCCAAGCGAGACGCAATGCCCCCACCGATAAAAACGCCTCCAGTGGTGCAAAGATTCAACGCTAAATTACCGGCAAAACTCCCCATAACACGACAAAACAGCTGAACAGCGTTGACGCATGTCGGATCAGTATTCGCTAGCGCATGCTTGGTGATATCAGCAGGGTCATCAAACACGGTTTCGATACCATCATGCCTAGCCAGGGCCTGATAAATATTAACAAGACCTCTTCCAGACAGCAGCTCTTCAGCAGGAACTCGGCCTAATTTCGCTTTGATGTACCGCCAAACGATGAGGTCATTTTCATCATTTGGCGCAAAATCAACATGGCCACCCTCGCCATCAAGCGTTTGCCAACCGCCGCTAGTCCAAGTTAAATGCTCCACGCCTAAACCTGTGCCAGGGCCAAAAACGGCAATATTCCCTTTTTCTAAAGGTACGCCTGAACCAACTTGTATCACCTGCTCTTTTGTTAAGGTAGGCAACGAATACGCAACTGCCGAAAAATCATTAATGACTAAAAGGCGAGCTAAATTCAGCTCCTTTTTTAAAGCTGCTTTGGAAAATGCCCAAGTATGATTCGTCATTTTCACTAAATCGTCATTAACCGGACACGCAATCGCGATGCAGCCGTACTCAAAGTTATCAACATTAGCTTCGTGCGCAAAATGTGTAATTGCGTCAGTAATACTGTCAAACTGTTTACACAAATACTTTGTGATGTGCGTTAAGCTGCCATTTTCTACCAATGCCAAGCGTATGTTTGTACCACCTACGTCGGCTACAAACATCTGGCTCATAGCGCTTGCTCTTGCTCAAAAAACAACGAGCACGCACCTTCTTCTGCACCGGTAAGTGATGCTCTCATTCCAGCAAACATCTCTCGTCCCATGCCGACGTGGCTATCTCGCAAATCTGCTTTTGCGAGTTCACGTGCTGCTAATTCTGCCTCGTCAACATGTAAAATAAATTCACCTGTTGATGTATTTAGCTCAATAATATCGCCATTTTTTACTTTTGCGATCAAACCGCCCTTATAAGCTTCTGGCGTCAGATGGATAGCCGCAGGTACCTTACCCGATGCTCCTGACATTCGACCATCAGTTACAAGCGCGACTTTATAACCCTTGTCTTGCAAGACACCCAATGGTGGCGTTAAGCGATGTAATTCCGGCATTCCAATTGCTGCGGGCCCTTGGAAACGCACAACAACAACGCAGTCCTTGTTTAAATCACCATCATTAAATGCTTTATCTAATGCATATTGGTCTTCAAAAACAACAGCCGGTGCTTTAATGTGACAATTAGGTTCGCGTAATGCGGATGTTTTCATTACTGCACGACCGATGTTCCCTTCTAATACAGAGAGGCCACCATCTGGTTTGAACGGTTCAGACACTGTCGCTAAGACTGTTTTATCTAGTGATTCTTTTGGACAATCAACCCACAAAAGTTCGCCATCCCGTAACACAGGTTCTTTTGTATATTGCTCTAATCCTCGGCCACAAATTGTATTTACATCATTGTGTAGTAAACCTGCGTCCAGCAATTGTTTGAACAATAAGCCCGTGCCGCCAGCCGCAGTAAAGTGATTAATGTCGGCCGAACCGTTTGGATAAATTCGAGTTAATAGCGGTGTTGCTTTCGATAAGTCAGAAAAATCATCCCAATTGATGATCAGTCCAGCCGCACGAGCGACGGCAACTAAGTGCATAGTATGATTAGTAGAGCCACCTGTAGCGAGTAGAGCAACGATACCATTGACCATTGATTTAGCATCAACAATATGACCAATTGGCATATAGTTTTCACCCAAATCGGTCAAGCGCGTTGCCTGTACAGAAGCCGCTTTCGTCAACGCCTCACGCAGAGGCGTTCCCGGGTTAACAAAAGAAGCTCCCGGCAAATGCAGACCCATCACTTCAACGACTAATTGATTACTGTTAGCAGTACCATAAAAAGTGCACGTACCCGCAGAATGATACGACTGAGACTCAGCCTCAAGCAGCTCATCGCGACCCACTTTACCTTCGGCGTAGGCTTGACGAACCCGCGCCTTTTCTTTATTTGGCAGACCAGATGGCATTGGTCCTGCTGGGACGAATACCGTGGGCAAATGCCCAAAACTTAAACCACCCAATAACAAACCGGGCACTATTTTGTCACAAATACCCATCATAATAGTGGCGTCGAACATGTTGTGTGAAAGCGCGATTGCAGCTCCCATCGCTATATTATCGCGACTCATCAGGCTCAATTCCATGCCTGGATTTCCTTGAGTAACACCATCACACATAGCAGGCACACCGCCCGCAAACTGCGCAACGCTCCCTACTTCATTAATCGCCTGTTTGATTTTTTGAGGATAATTTTCATAAGGCTGATGTGCAGACAGCATATCGTTGTAAGACGAAATAATGGCAACGTTGGCTTTGGTCATACTGCGCAAGTCAGATTTGTCATCTGTATTACATGCCGCAAAACCGTGCGCTAAGTTGCCACAGGACAGCGCGCCTCTCAAAGGACCCTGCTTTCGTGCTTTCTCTATTTTTGTTAAATAAGCTTGGCGTGTTTGTTTACTTCTTTCAATAATACGTTGAGTTACTTCTTGAATCATCGGGTTCATGTCTTTCTCCTAAGGTGCCCACATCAATTCGACGTGGGTCTTATCACAGACAGCTTTAATCGGTTTCTCTAGGTCAGTATAGTTCTCGAGTGCATCTTGTAAAACGTCTCGTTTTTTCTGGCCAGTTAAGTGTAAGAATACGTTCGCACTGCTTACTAGTGCGCGTAATGTAAACGACATGCGTTGATGTGGCGCGGTCTTCGGTTGTGTTGCTATCAGCATTGCTGGAGAATTAACGTCAAGTCCCGCTTCAATTTGCGCTGAACATGGAAACAACGAAGCCGTGTGTCCATCTTCGCCCATGCCTAAAATAACAACATCAAATGGCAGGCCTACTTTGTTAAACGTTGCCGTTAATTGCTGAACTGCATCTTCAGCATTTTCATGTGCTGTTTTCAGTGGAACAAAATTCGCCTTAGATGCTTTATCTTGCAGCAAGTTTTCCCTGACTAGTTTTTCATTACTCGCAGCATCTGTATTAGCGACCCAACGCTCATCCGCTAGTGTTATTGTGACCTTGGACCAATCGATGGAGCGAATGGATAGCGCTTTAAACAGGGGTAAGGGTGTACTTCCTCCACTTACCACTAAACTCGCTTTACCGCGTTCACTAATTGCTTGCTTCAATATATCTGCTATACGTTGACTAAAAACAGTCGCTAGTTCGCCAGCAGAGCTAAACGTAGTTGTTTGTAAACTCATACTATGATCCTATTTGCTGCGCTTAATTTTTGTTTCATACCAAGAACGGTCTTCTCTCGCTAACAGTGCAATAGCGGACACCGGCCCCCATGTGCCTGCTTGGTAGCTTTCCGGTGGCTCATTACTTGAATCCCATGCGGCTTTAATTGAGTCAACCCATGTCCACGCTTGCTCTATTTCATCGCGTCTAACAAACAACGCTTGGTTTCCAATCATCACTTCTAACAGCAGTTTTTCATATGCATCCGGTATACGCTGTGCCTCAAATGCTTCAGAAAAACTCAAGTTTAGTTTAGATTTCTGCAAATCCATCGAACCAGTACTAGTTAATCCTGGTATTTTATTCATTACCGTAATTTCAACGCCTTCGTCCGGTTGTAAACGAATAACTAACTTATTTTGCGGTAATGTAGTAAAGCTATCACCAAACAAATTATGCGGTTGACGCTTAAAATAGATGACGACTTCACTGGTTTTGTTGGGTAAGCGCTTTCCGGTTCTTAAGTAAAAAGGAACGCCTGCCCAGCGCCAGTTGTCGATTTCTGCCTTAATTGCTACAAAAGTCTCGGTCTTGCTTTTTTCATTAGCATCCGGCTCTTCTAAATATCCAGGCACTTCCTCACCGCGCACAAACCCAGTGATGTATTGCCCTCTCACTGTTTTAACACCCACATTTGATGAATTTATTGGGCGCAAGGCTTTGAGCACTTTTAGCTTTTCATCTCGAATACTGTCAGCATCTAAGGTAGTCGGTGGTTCCATTGCGACTAATGACAAAATTTGTAATAAGTGGTTTTGAACCATATCTCGCATTTGACCTGCGTCATCGAAATAACCCCAACGGCCTTCAATACCCACGGATTCAGCAACGCTTATTTGAACGTGATCAATACAATTGTGATCCCAGTTCGTTGCAAAAATACTGTTTGCAAAGCGCAGTGCTATCAAATTCAGAACGGTTTCTTTACCAAGATAATGGTCAATACGATAAATTTGTTTTTCATTAAAAAATTCAGCAACTTGCTCGTTAATTAATTTAGACGAGACTAAGTCATGACCGATGGGCTTTTCTAAAACGACTCTAACACTCGAGTCAATCACATTTGCCGCGTTCATTCCTTGGCAAATATCGCCGTAAATAGATGGAGGTGTTGCGAAGTAGCAAACCATTGTGCGGGATGCATCAACGTGCTCACAGAGCTGTTTATAGTCTTCAGGTTGCTTCATATCAATTTGAACATAATCTAAACGCTGTTCAAATCGTTGCCATGTTTCTTCGCAAAAAGTTTCACCTAAAAATTTAGTGATATTTTTTTTCACTTCAGCAGCGTAGTCTACTTGGGGCATATCTTGCCGCGCCACACCGACAATGTTGGTGCCCGCGTTTAATAGATTGGCTTTTTCAAGTTGATAAAGAGAAGGAAGTAGCTTGCGTCTTGCTAAGTCACCTAGGGTGCCAAATAAGACAAAATCAATGGGTTCGTAACCAGAATTAGTTTCCCCAATTTCTATACTCATAGTAGCCTCTTTGCATCATATTCATGCAACATTGTAATAATGACAGGTAATAATGCACATAGTAAACAACAAATGTAGTAATATTACAACCAGTACAGTTCAAAATACGAAACTCTTTAACAATAATTATACACGGCAATTTATTTTTTAAGCGCCGATAATATAGATAGCCTTAAAAATCATACAATTGTTTATTAGCGCCTGTTACAACGACGAAAAGCCCACGGTTCACAATCTCAATTAAAGTGCGATACTGGGTGATAATTAAGCACCATAAAAAATTTAGTTCATAGCAAAATGTTAATTATTTTGGTTAAAAAGTTACAACAAAAATGACAAACACAAAAAATAATCGTAGTATTATTACAGTTTAGCTGTTCGTGAGCGACTAAGATCATCCTCGGATTTACTTGGAACGCGCTATAAACAACGAAGAGAGCGATCTAAAGCCTCTTTAGTGAGACAACAAAAATGAACATACTCGAAAAAATTACACGACAAAAAGTTGATTTTAGCAAGTCAGAAAAGAAAGTAGCGGAAGTCATTCTTGCTAATCCGCAAGTGGCTATCCACTCTTCAATTGCTACATTGGCAAAAATGTCGAACGTGAGTGAGCCTACAGTCAACAGGTTCTGTCGACGATTAGATACAAAAGGTTACCCTGATTTTAAACTTCACTTAGCCCAAAGTCTCGCAAATGGCACACCTTATGTTAATCGCCATGTGGATGAGTTCGACGGTCCAGCTGAATATACGAATAAAATTTTTGAATCAACAATGGCTGCGCTCGAAGTTGCCCGACAATCTATTGATATTCCAACAGTGAACCGCGTTGTCGATCTTCTAACGCAAGCTAAAAAGATTTCATTTTTCGGCATGGGCGCATCTTCTTCTGTCGCTCACGATGCTCTCAATAAGTTCTTCAGATTCAATGTTCCGGTCGTCTATTTTGAAGATACGTTGATGCAGCGCATGAGCTGCATGAACTGCACGGAGGAAGACGTTGTCGTTTTGATATCTCACACAGGCAGAACCAAAAGCTTGGTGGAAATAGCACAAATAGCACGTTCTAACGATGCTGTTGTTGTTGGTATTACGTCTGCCGACAGCCCTCTCAGCAAAGAATGTAACTATGTTCTTTCTTTAGCAGTGCCAGAAGACACAGATTTATACATGCCAATGGCTTCTCGTATCGCTCAACTCACATTGATTGACGTTTTAGCGACCGGCTTTACTTTGCGCCGAGGCAATAAATTTAGAGAAAACTTAAAAAGAGTGAAAGACACATTAAGAGGCAGTCGATTTACAAAAGCAGACACATAACGAAAACTTAATCTCAGCGTTTAATGAAAGCAGTCATCGTTTGCTGATATAAAAATATATCAACCTGAAACCACAACATAAATTGAGTAAAGATATGTCGCGAAGAACAAAAATACTAGCCACACTTGGCCCTGCTACTGACACACAAGAAACCATTGAAGCGATTATAGCCGCAGGGGCAAACGTGGTGAGGATGAACTTCTCTCATGGAAATGCTCAAGACCACATCGAGCGTGCTAAAAAAGTGCGTGCAGCAGCAAAAAAATTAAATAAGTACGTTGCCATACTGGGCGATTTGCAAGGGCCCAAAATACGCGTATCACGATTTATCGATGATGCAGTAATCTTAGATGTTGGCCAAACTTTTACACTTGACGCTGAATTAGAAGTCAACGCGGGCAATATCAAGGAAGTCGGTATTGATTACAAAGCCCTTCCCGACGACGTCAGTGAAGGTGATTTATTGCTCTTAGATGACGGCCGTATACAGCTCATCGTCGTTAGAGTTGAAGGTAGAAAAGTTATCACTACCGTAACCGTTGGTGGCAAATTATCAAATAATAAAGGCATTAACCGTCAAGGCGGCGGATTATCAGCTGAAGCCTTAACAGACAAAGATAAGCGTGACATTCTTACCGCAGCGGAAATTGGTGTTGACTACCTCGCTGTTTCTTTTCCTCGCTCAGGTGCAGACTTGAACTATGCACGCGAATTAGCCGTCGCTGCCGGTTCAAACGCAAAAATTTGCGCAAAGGTAGAGCGAGCAGAAACCGTCGCTAGCGAAGAAGCAATGGACGATATCATATTGGCGTCCGATGCTGTCATGGTGGCTCGCGGTGACTTAGGCGTTGAAATTGGTGATGCACAGCTTCCAGGCGTGCAAAAGAAATTAATCGCTCGCTCTAGGCAGTTAAATCGTGTTGTTATTACTGCGACACAAATGATGGAATCGATGATTGAAAGTCCGATGCCAACGCGTGCCGAAGTGATGGATGTGGCCAATGCTGTGTTGGACGGTACCGATGCAGTAATGCTGTCGGCAGAAACCGCAGCGGGTAAATACCCAGTTGAAACGGTCAAAGCGATGTCTCGCGTTTGTGAAGGTGCCGAAACTCACCCGAGTGTTAAAATATCCAAACATCGCTTAGACGAATTTTTCAAGGATGTCAGTGAAACGACAGCAATGTCTGCCGTATATGCAGCTAATCACTTACCTACAATAAAAGCTATTGTCGGGCTAACTGAGAGCGGAACGACACCAAAATTAATGTCTAGGATAACAACATCCTTGCCCATTATTGCTATGTCGAGACACACTGCGACACTAAATATGATGGCACTCTATCGTGGCGTCATCCCATTATATTTCGATTCATCAAAATGCCTACCAGGCGAAATGACATCTGATGTTATCGCGGTGTTGAAAGAGTCAGGTCTGCTGCAAAATGGTGATCAAGTTATTCTTACCTATGGCGATCGCATGGAAACCGTTGGTGCTACCAACGCGTGTAAAATTGTCACCATTGTTTAAAAGAAGTTTGAGTGATAGGCATAAATAACCTAAAAAAATACCGCCGATAAACCTTCGGTCGTATAGTTATGCCCTAAGCCAATATTATTTTAATACAGGGAAACGAATGCTAAATAACGCAAATAAGAAATATGATGTTGTCATTTTTGGTGCTACCGGTTTTACCGGCAAGCTAGTTGTAGAATACTTCCTTAGTCAATACGCTGCGGGTAGCAATGTTAGTTGGGCAATGGCTGGCAGAAATCTAAAAAAGTTAGCCGAAGTAAGGGATGAGTTGAATGCCCCTGCTGATACTCCACTAATTGAGGCAAATGGAAACGACGTTGATAGCATTGCAAAACTCGTCAAACAAACTGCTGTTGTGCTAACAACCGTCGGACCTTACCAAATATACGGTGAAAATTTAGTTAGAGCTTGCGCCTCTTCTGGAACCGGTTACGTTGACCTTTGTGGTGAACCGACTTGGATGCATGACATGATTGGCAAATACCAAACGCAAGCAGAAAACAGCGGCGCTAAAATCATATTTTCATGCGGTTTTGATTCTATTCCTTTTGACCTCGGTGTTTATCATTTGCAGCAAACAGCCATCGCGGAAACAGGATCGCCCATTGAATATGTCAAAGGTCGCGTACGTAAGATGCAGGGTAAATTCTCGGGCGGCACTGCTGCAAGTCTGAAAGCGACAATGAAAGCTGCATTCTCAGATCCAAATGTAATGAAGGTGCTAAAAAACCCGTACTCTCTTGCATTGGCTACAGATGGAGTTGAACAACCTAATGGCGACAAGCCATACTTCGATGACGCATTAGGAAGTTGGGTTGCTCCGTTTATAATGGCGGCAATCAACACGCGCAACATACATCGCTCAAACATGTTGCTCGGTCACCAGTATGGACAAGATTTCAAGTACGATGAAATGTTGCTAACCGGACCTGGTGCTACTGGAGAAGCAACGGCAAACGCTGTTGCAAATGACAAGTCTCTTGGCGGTGATGATGGTCCTAAACCTGGTGAAGGGCCCACTAAAGAAGAACGCGACAACGGTTTCTACGATCTCATGTTCGTTGGTGAAGACAAAAAGGGTAAAACAAGAATTGCAAGCGTTTCTGGCAAACTCGATCCGGGCTACGGCTCTACGTCTAAGATGATTGCAGAAAGTGCTCTTTGTTTAGTTGAGAATTATGAAACTATTGCTGGAGGCTTCTACACGCCGGCACCTGCATTGGGAAATAAATTAATCAAACGTTTAACGGACAATGCTGGGCTAACATTTAAGATAGAAGCGTAATATGCAGCTTTTGCGGCGCACGTCTCGACTGCAGTAATCGGTCACCTTAACGTGAGCAGTAAATAACAACTTTCAAAGAAGCAAAACTAAGAACCTAATAAAGACCGTTGCAGCCGCAACGGTCTTTATCTACGTTTTAACAACACTTAGTGTCATTCCCAAACATCAAAATACTCAGCGCTCAGGCGCTGCGGTTTTGGCATTGTTTTTAGCTTACTGCTGCCGACATACAGGAAGCCTAGAATTTCATCGTGATCAAAACAGCCAAACGCGTCTTTCACCACTTTATCTTGTGCATAGTTCCCAGTGCGCCAAACGCCTTGAAACCCCTGTACTAAAGCGGCCATTTGCATACTATGAACGGCGCATGCAGTTGAGGCGACTTGCTCTACCCAAGGAACTTTATCATTCTCTTTATATTTACAAATGGCGACAATAACCATAGGCGCTCTTAGCGGAAGTTGCACCGCTCGATCCACAATAGTTTGTTCAAGCCCAGAGTTTATGGCTGCTTGCTCAAATATTTCACCCAGCTTTACAAGCCCTTTTCCTTTACAAACAACAAACTTCCATGGGGTTAAGCAACGATGGTCCGGTGCACGTAAAGCAGCTTGCATTATATTTTCAAGCACAACACCCTCAGGTGCCGGCTCAGTCAATCGCGGTTGAGAACTTCGATTTAGTAAAAGATCTAACGCTTGCACATTCACCTCCAAAAAACGATAAACAGAATTATTAAACAGTCTGGGGCTACCTAGACAGCTAAAAGTATTGCTCTGCAAACCAACCTAGGCAGTTTGCATACTGTGTTATTGAGTATTCTATTGTATTGTACACATGTATTTAAAACAACGAACACCTTGCGGAGCAATAATGCGGCGACAGGAAGTGCAGTAACGGAAAACGTAGCAACTAGCAGCAACTAAAAACAAAGCAGGAAACCACACCGGTGCAAAAAAAATCTAGGCCCTTGCAAAACATTATGCGTAAACATGCGAAGGCGCCACATATACAAAAACGTCAAAGCGATCTGTTGATGACATTCGCAAGTAATGAACATAAGGCAATCGCTCAATTAATTCAAGCTTGGCTAAATGAGCATCGGCAGAAACCGTAACAAACAATTACATTTAAACATTTTCGTTTTTCACATCAATTCGATATCATCGAAAGTGAAGGAAACTAAAAGGTAAATTATTAAAATGTCAGAAAAAAAGAGTTGGACTAAGTCGTTTTTCATCGGTTCTTGGAACGTGATCAACTTTACTAGAAAGTTCGTGTTAAACATCATCTTCTTCATCATACTTATTGCTGTCCTCGTAGGAATAAGCAATTCAGGTGTTGAAAAAGCCATTGTACCCAACAGCAGTGCACTTGTGCTCAACCTTAGCGGTAACTTGGTAATTGAAAAACAATATGTCGACCCAGCCGAAAAATTTGCAGCCGAAGCATTTGGGCAAGGCACAGACAACCCTGAAATATTGGTGAGAGACTTAGTTAAAGTCATCAATAATGCTAAAGAAGACAAGCGCATCAAAGCAATAGTCTTGCAACTGGACGGGCTTGGCGGCGGTGGTTTGGACAAGATGCGCTTGGTCGCTCAAGCACTGACAGACTTTAAAGAATCTGGCAAACCCATCTACGCTATGGGTGATTACTACGGTCAAAATCAATATTACTTAGCCGCTCACGCCGACAATGTATATCTGAACCCAATGGGTGCCATGATCATTGAGGGTTACGGTCGTTACACAATGTATTTCAAAGAAGGCTTGGAGAAATTGCGTGCTTCAGTTCACGTATTCAAAGTCGGCAAGTTCAAATCAGCGGTTGAGCCCTTTATACGAGACGATATGTCACCCGAAGCCAGGCTAGCCAATGAAGCCTGGATGAACGAACTATGGTCACAGTATAAATCTGACGTAGCTTCAGCCAGAAAGATGGAGTTAAGTAACTTTGACGAAAAAATGGATCAATTAATTCCAAAGTTTGAATCCGTAAATGGCGACTTCGCACAATATGCGCTACAAAACGGTTGGATTGATGGTTTACGATCACGCAATGATTTCCGTGAAGAAATGGTGACGCTGTTGGGTGAGGCCGATAACAAAATGGGCTATAACACGGTTAAGTATGAAAACTACCTCAGCCTAATTACACCAAAAATTCCTTTACCTGAGTCAAATAAACAAAAAGTCGCGATTGTAATTGCAAAAGGCACCATTTTAGATGGCACTCAAAAACCGGGGACGATTGGTGGTGACAGCACTGCTCAGTTGCTTCGAGAAGCGCGCTTAGACGACAATGTGAAAGCCGTTGTACTGCAGGTTGACTCTGGTGGCGGCAGTGCCTTTGCCTCCGAAGTTATTCGCAAGGAAATAGACCTGATTAAAGCTGCTGGAAAGCCTGTTGTTGCATCAATGGCAACGTATGCAGCGTCCGGTGGCTATTGGATATCCGCCAGTGCCGATGAAATTTTTGCTGAACCAAGCACTATAACAGGCTCTATTGGTATATTCGGTATAATGACAACGTTCGAGCGGACGCTGGAATATGTCGGCGTGAGAACCGATGGTTTAGGGACAACTGAATTGGCAGGTATGAGTCAAACCCGCGGACTTTCACCTGGGATAAAGCAAATAATCCAAATGAATATCGAACGTGGTTATGAGCGCTTTATTAACCTTGTCGCTACGGAACGCAGCATGACTGCAGAATCCGTTGATGAGATTGCTCAAGGTCGCGTTTGGATTGGGACACAAGCGCTAGAGTTAGGTCTGGTTGATAAACTAGGTAACTTAGATGACGCCGTTAAATCGGCCGCTGCTCTTGCTGAACTGGAAGACTACGAAACTAAGTACATTGTTAGAACACTGTCTGACAAAGAACTATTTTGGCAAAACCTATTGCAGGGAACGGCTTCTGTGTTTTCAGGTTTAGACATTGAACCCAAAACAAGCGCTTTTCAAGAAATCTTTTCTAAGGTTGACGCCGACCTTAAGCAGTTTACGCAACTAAATGACCCTCTTGCTACCTATGCCATGTGCATTGAATGCCAAGTAGACTAAGGTCAGTTATCATGCGTTGATAACGTCGTTGTTATGCCTACACTGCATTGGACAACTAAACACAAAAATGGACAGTTTCGACTGTCCATTTTTTTTTGCATAACGTAAAATGAAGACATGAATGATACATCCCTTCTCAACGCTGCTGCGGCAGCTATTGAACAAAGCTGTAAGCTCGCTGAAGATTATTTCTCAGTGTCTTTCTCCATTCCGACAGTTAATTTACATCAACGCGGTAAAATTGCCGGTAGTGCCCATCTGCAAAAAAATCTAATAAAGTTAAATAGAAAGCTATTTATTCAAAATTTTGACGATTTTTTACAACAGGTCATTCCGCACGAAGTAGCGCACATCATCTGCTATCAGCAATTTGGAAGAGTAAAGCCGCACGGTGCCGAATGGCAGAGTTTGATGCGCTCACTGTTTCAGTTAGATGCGCACGTAACTCATAAATTTGATGTTAGTAATGTTGGTATGCAGGATTTTGCCTATCAATGTGAATGCAATAATCTGATTATGCTTAGCGTAGTGCGCCACAATAAAGTGATGAGAGGTACTCAACAGTACCGATGCCAGAAGTGCAAAGCCGTGTTAACGCCCTGTTAATCAGCTTATTTGCTTACCTTGAAAAATAAGCTGCTTGTCAATTCTCGATTCAAAGCAGCCGTCATTTTTCCTATTTAAAACAAATGTTTGGTAAACGCTTTGTCTAATTCAGAAAACGCAGTGCGCAACAGCAGCGCTAACTCATGAAATCGAGGTTGCGATTTTGGCTGCTCTAATGCACAGCCTTGCTGCTGCATTTTCAGATAAATGTCCTGGTACCAAGCTTTTATTGCTGGCGGAAGTGTTTTTTGAGACCGAAAGCCCAACCAAATAAGACCCTGAACCGGCAAGCTTAAGAAGAAGATACCTAACGTTAGTGCATGAGGTAACTGTGACGTCCCCATAAAGTGGAGCTGCACTGCAACAGTCAACACCGCCAATGCTGGCATTACTTTGAAACCAAACTTAGTTGCTGCAATGATTCTACATTCAGGAAACAATCCATACAGCTGCTTTTGCATTGGCCAAGCGTCCATGTAGCTTTGGCCTTGTTGAATTACATGTGGTAGTTGATTCGTCATTCTCTTCACCGATTCAAAGCTAATTCCTAACTCTTTTGGATACTAGCACAAAAAAGAAACAATATTTCTTGAATATTGTAAAACCATAATGCCAAAACATTTGCAGTAATAGTCATTAAGCATGGAGCGTTACCACGAACAAGTTTATACTGCGTCGCATATACGCAAAGATCAACGTTGAATTGAAAATAACCGTCCCAATATTGGTCTTATACTAACAAGCAGTTTTTGGAGATTTACATGTCACAAACCAGACACGTACCCTTACTTATCTTAGGGTCTGGACCCGCAGGCTATTCAGCCGCAGTGTATGCAGCGAGAGCAAATTTAAATCCAGTATTGTTAACTGGCATTCAACAAGGCGGTCAATTGACGACTACCACTGAAGTCGAAAACTGGCCTGGTGACCCTGAAGGCTTAACAGGCCCAGATCTAATGGTGCGTATGCAAAAGCATGCAGAAAAGTTTGATACAGAAATCATATTCGACCATATCATTAAAACGGATTTAAGCAAACGTCCATTCACACTTATCGGCGATCAAGGCACCTACACATGTGATGCCTTAATTATTTCAACCGGCGCATCGGCTAAATATCTAGGCTTAGAATCTGAAACTGCATTTATGGGTAAAGGCGTATCTGCCTGCGCAACCTGCGATGGCTTCTTTTACAGAAATCAAAAAGTAGCCCTTGTTGGTGGTGGTAATACTGCAGTTGAAGAAGCACTCTACTTATCTAACATCGCATCAGAAGTACATGTCATACATCGCAGAGAAAGCTTCCGTAGTGAAAAAATATTGGCCGACCGTTTGATGGAGAAAGCTAAAAACGGCAACGTTGTATTGCATTTAAATAAAGAACTTGATGAAGTGCTTGGCGATAACATGGGTGTAACAGGTATCAACATCAAAGATACGCAAACAAGCGATATCTCTAAAGTTGACGTAATGGGTGTGTTCATTGCAATTGGTCACTCGCCTAACACCAGCATTTTTGACGGTCAATTAGACATGAAAGATGGTTATATCAAAGTAAAAAGCGGTTTAGACGGCAACGCAACACAAACTAGCGTTGAAGGCGTTTTCGCTGCTGGCGATGTAAGCGATCATGTCTATAGACAAGCAATAACATCAGCAGGAACAGGCTGTATGGCGGCGCTCGATGCTGAAAAGTTCTTGGATGCTCAGTAGCGCGTCTTTACAAGTAAGTTTCGTTGCAAATAAATTGTGCGGCAATCCTGTCTGGGGTTGCGCATGATTGAACTATTTAAACTCGACCATTCAAATCGTTTTCCCGCCGTTGATTTAGCATTAGATGAACCGAACGGCCTACTCGCTTTTGGCGGTGATTTGTCGACCGCTCGGTTAGTGAACGCCTATCACTCAGGCATATTCCCTTGGTTTGGAGAGGAAGATCCCTATCTTTGGTGGTCACCTGACCCAAGAGGAATTCTCGAGTTAGACAAGTTCCATGCTTCCAAGACCCTGCTAAAATCATTAAAAAAAGCCGAATATCACGTTACTTTGAACAACAATTTTTTGGGTGTCATTAATCAATGTTCTAAGATACCAAGAAAAGTGTCTGGACTAGGCCACGTTGGGGAAACAAGCACGCAAACTTGGATCACAGAAGAGATGTTCAATGCTTATGTTAAATTGCATGAAGCGGGATACGCACATTCAGTTGAGGTTTGGCATAAAGAAACACTAGTCGGTGGTCTGTATGGTGTTGCAGTTGGTGGCGTATTCTGTGGTGAGTCGATGTTTCACTTAAAAACAGATGCATCCAAAGTTGCCTTATACGCGCTGGTTCAGCATATGAAGTCATTTAATTTGGGATTTATTGATTGCCAAATGGAAACCGCACATCTAGCAACGCTAGGCTGTGAAAGCATTTCACGAGAAACTTTTCTGAAACGCCTAAAAAAATACAAAGACCTTAATGTAGATCCTGAAGCTTGGCGTCCACAATCGCTAAGGAAGCTGATTTGAAATTTGGTATTACGCAACAGTTTGATTGTAACTATTTGCCGGAAAGACAAGAACAATTACTTGTTTGCGTCGAGCCTCCGACGGTTCTGCGTAAGATCTTTTCAGACCTAACTGAATCTGGTTTCAGACGCAGTGGTGAACAAATATATCGACCTCAGTGCTTGCACTGCAGCGAATGCCAGTCAATCCGAGTGCTGGCAAGAGCTTTTACCATCAGCAAAAGCCAAAAACGCGTGCTATCTAAAAACAAAGATCTGCAGATAAAAATAAGTAATGAAAACAAGCCCGAATATTACATTCTCTATGAAAAGTACGTCAACGAAGTACATTCTGATGGTACGATGTACCCTGCATCGCAACAGCAATACTATGGCTTTGTAAATTGCGAATGGCAAAGTCCCACGTTTATTGAGGCACATTTAAACGACGAACTCATCGGCGTAGCGGTAACTGACAAACTCGAACAAGGCTATTCTGCGCTGTATACTTTTTTTGAACCCAGCATGAGCAAACGCTCGCTTGGCATCTTTTTCATTTTACAGCAAATCCAATTGACCGCAGACGAAAATTTACCTTATGTCTATTTAGGTTACCAAGTTGATGCGTGTAAAAAAATGAATTACAAACAAAACTTTTACCCACACGAGCGTTTCTTTGACAATAAGTGGCATTTATCTGTAAAAAACACATGAATACCTTTACATAGCAGTACATTTGAGTTATTTTCTGCGCGGCAAAATTATTGACTAACAAATTGAGGTTGTTGCTTTAGATGGCAAAAGAAGATTGTATTGAAATGGAAGGGACTGTACAAGATACACTTCCAAACACCATGTTCCGAGTTGAATTGGAAAATGGTCACGTAGTAACCGCGCATATTTCTGGAAAGATGCGTAAGAACTACATTCGTATATTAACAGGTGACAAAGTTACCGTTGAGATGACTCCTTACGACCTAAGTAAAGGCCGTATCATCTATAGAGCGCGTTAATAATCCAACCGAGACCATCGCGCTAAACAGTTTCGCTGCGATAGGACTCAAACGATGCTAGCTTGTAATGACAATAGTCAACTAGAAAACAAGCAAAAAAGTTTCAAAAAAAACCGCCTTTCGGCGGTTTTTTAATGTCTTTCGATTACTGGACTTTAACTAAGCCTCTGTCTTCGCTTTAGTTACAGGTACATATGCAAACGTTAACTTGTCATCTTTAAGGTCAACTTTCACTTCACCACCGTTACTCAGTTTGCCAAACAGTAACTCAGCGGCAAGATCCTTTTTAAGCTTCTCTTGAATAATACGAGCCATCGGTCTTGCGCCCATTGATTTGTCGTAGCCTTTCTTAGCTAACCAATCACGTGCGCTGTCTGACACCTCTAATGACACACCCTTCTGATCAAGCTGTGCTTGTAATTCGATAATAAACTTATCGACTACCTGCAATATAACTTGCTCATCCAAATGATTGAACCAAACGATACCATCGAGTCGGTTTCTAAACTCGGGTGAGAATGTCTTATTAATTTCAGACATCGCATCATGACTGTGATCTTGTTCTTTAAAGCCAATCGACTGACGAACCGTTTGCTGCACACCAGCATTGGTTGTCATTACCAACACCACATTTCTGAAATCAACTTTGCGACCATTATTGTCAGTCAACGTACCGTGATCCATCACTTGCAACAGTATGTTGTAAATATCAGAGTGGGCTTTCTCCATCTCATCAAGCAATACAACACAGTATGGATTTTTAATCACAGCGTCAGTTAACAAACCACCCTGATCATAACCTACGTAACCAGGAGGAGCGCCGATGAGTCGAGATACTGCATGACGTTCCATATACTCTGACATGTCGAAACGAGCTAATTCAACACCCATGATTTTTGCAAGCTGCTGCGTAACTTCTGTTTTACCGACGCCTGTTGGCCCCGCGAATAAAAAGTTACCAATCGGCTTCGACTCGTTGCCTAAACCTGAGCGCGACAACTGTATTGCATCTGAAAGCGTGTCAATGGCTTGGTCCTGACCGAAAACGACCATTTTAAGATTGCGACCAAGGTTCTTCAGTACATGCTTGTCAGAAGTCGATACGGACTTCTCAGGTATACGCGCTATTTTCGCGATGATCTGCTCAATGTCAGCAACGTTTATCGTCTTTTTACGTTTAGACGCTGGCAACAAGCGCTGGCTTGCACCTGCTTCATCCATCACATCGATCGCTTTGTCTGGTAAAAAACGTTCATTTATATATTTTGCTGACAGCTCGGCGGCGGCCGCGAGTGCTTTTTGCGTAAAACGCACGCTATGATGTTCTTCATAACGTGACTTTAATCCCATCAGTATCTTTGTCGTATCGTGTACACTAGGTTCAACAACATCTACTTTCTGGAAACGACGAGCAAGCGCTCGGTCTTTTTCAAAAATCCCCTGATACTCTTGATACGTTGTTGAGCCGATGCAGCGAAGCTCACCACTGCTCAATTTCGGTTTCAATAAATTAGACGCATCCATAACACCGCCAGAAGCAGCGCCTGCACCTATAATCGTGTGAATTTCGTCAATGAATAAGATCGCATCTGGATCAGCGCTTAACTCTTTTAAAATACCTTTTAATCGTTTTTCAAAATCGCCGCGGTATTTGGTACCCGCTAATAAACCACCCAAATCTAACGAGTAAACGGTAGATGATGCAATAACATCAGGCACGTCCTCTTGCACGATTCGGTATGCTAGACCTTCAGCAATGGCAGTTTTACCAACGCCAGCCTCGCCTACCAATAACGGATTATTTTTACGTCGACGGCATAAAATCTGAATACTTCTTTCTAATTCTTGATCACGGCCGATAAGCGGATCAATCTTGCCCTCTTTTGCGGCAATGTTTAGGTTGCTGGCGTACTTTGAGAGCATAGATTGATTTTCTTCGCTCTCAACGCCTTCTTCCTGAACTTCTTCTGGCGCTCCTGATTCTTCATCCGATTTGCTTACGCCATGTGAAATATAATTGACGACATCCAAACGAGTCACATCGGCTTTTTTGAGAATATAAACGGCCTGCGATTCTTGTTCACTGAAAATAGCAACCAGTACGTTCGCTCCAGTTACTTCCCCTTTACCGGAAGATTGCACGTGAAATACCGCTCGCTGCAGGACACGTTGGAAGCCGAGCGTTGGTTGTGTTTCTCGCTCTGTGCTTTGCTGTTCAGACATCAGCGGTGTCGTTTCGTTGACGAAATCAGTCAGCTCTGTGCGCAAAGCTTCAATACTTGCACCACAGGCTTTTAATGCTTCTTGGGCGGCAGAGTTATCGAGCAACATAAGTAACAAGTGCTCCACTGTCATAAACTCATGACGGTGCTGACGCGCGAAGACAAAGGCTTCATTCAATGTTTGTTCTAAATCTTTATTTAACATTTCTTCCCCTTACTATTGCGCCGGTTCCATTGTGCACATCAATGGATGTTGATTTTTTCGTGAATATTGGTTCACTTGCATCACTTTGGTCTCTGCAATCTCTGCAGTATATATGCCACAAACCGCCCTACCTTGATAATGCACGGTAAGCATTAGCTGATTTGCTTTTTCAGAGTCGATTTTGAAGAAGGTTACAAGCACCTCGATCACGAAATCCATAGGCGTATAGTCATCGTTATTAAGCATCACCTTATACATGGGTGGCGGCTCAACTTTCTTTTTAACGGTATCAATTTGCTTTTCGCCGTCAATACTAATATTTTCTTTTGTCATAGCTACTATAATAGTGTCAAAAATGAGAACAAGAACAGTTTTTTTAACAAAACGTCAAAATGTGTATTTTCTACTTGACAATTGCTGGTCAAAAAACCTACAGTTTTAGAATGTGATGCTTTTGTTGTGAGTCACACCCCGATGTCTTCCTTATTGTGGGGGCAAATTAGCGGTATTTCAAGGATCAAGAAAAGGAAGTAGTTGTATGGCAGTCGGCAAAGTTAAATGGTTTAACAATGCTAAGGGATTCGGATTCATCGTACCAGAAGACGGCGGCGAAGATATTTTTGCGCATTATTCGACAATTAAAATGGATGGATATCGTTCTCTCAAAGCGGGACAAGAAGTGACTTATGAAGTCCAACAAGGTCCAAAAGGTTTACATGCAGAAAATATCGGTTTGAATGGCGAAGAGCCTGAAAGATAACGATAATTTAAGATAAGCATATAAATAGACATAAAAAGCAGGGTTTTTTCCTGCTTTTTTGTGCCTGTAAAAGATCGCTCGTCATCAATACAAAAAGGCGCAGTTGGTAAAAATTCTAAGGCTATTTTAATCACACGAAGCTATTTTACGCGGCAAGTCCTCAGCTGTTTATCTGTCATTTTGGGCTTAGCAATTTATGCTAGCCGTATCAAAACGTAAAAAGAAACTTACGATAACGACAACTTCGTGGCATAATTATTTTCAATAAACACTGAAAATAAAATTCAGGCTGTCTACTTTCGTGAAAAACTCGCATTTAACGTATTTTAATCACCGCCGAAAAAACCAAAATAATAAGCCTTCCGAGCCAACAAAAACGGTGCTTTTTAATAAACCGTATATGGTGCTAACTCAATTTACAGACCAAGATGGCAGGAAAACCCTCAAAGACTTTATTCCTATCCCAAATATATACGCTGCTGGCCGTCTCGACCGTGACAGTGAAGGGCTTTTGGTGCTAACCAACAACGGCAAACTTGCGAATACAATCTCTTCACCAAAAAACAAAACCAGCAAAACCTATTGGGTTCAGGTAGAGGGCGCCCCCTCCTCGAGCGATTTGGATAAACTCCGCAATGGTGTGGTTCTCAACGATGGCCCTACTCTCAATGCTAAAGTAGAGAAAATGGAAGTGCCTGATGTTTGGGAAAGAACGCCGCCAGTAAGATTTAGAGCAAATATCCCAACCACTTGGCTGAGTATAACAATTACTGAAGGTAGAAATAGACAAGTTCGTCGCATGACAGCGCACATCGGGTTTCCAACACTACGATTAATTAGATACCGAATTGGAAATTGGACCTTAGACAATATTGCGAATGGCGAATATGTAGAACTAGGTTATGGTAAAGGCGATATAATTTAGTCAATTTTGCACTACGAGAAACTATAAACATACGTCAAAAATTGCTATTATGTGCGCCCGAAAACACTAGCAATACGCTTCACAAAAAAGGTAGCAGTTCGTTGACTGACAATAATACTTCCAGTTCATCAAAAACAAACTCTGAAAAAAAGGTCATTGTAGGTATGTCTGGCGGGGTAGACTCGTCCGTTTCTGCTTATCTTCTTCAACAGCAAGGTTATCAGGTTGAAGGCTTATTTATGAAGAACTGGGAAGAAGATGATAATGACGAATATTGCGCGGCAGCAGTAGATTTAGCTGACGCACAAGCGGTCGCAGACAAACTTGGCATTTATCTTCATCAAATTAATTTTGCGGCAGAATATTGGGATAACGTTTTTGAATATTTTCTCGAAGAATACAAAGCAGGTAGAACCCCAAACCCCGATATCATGTGCAACAAAGAAATTAAATTTAAAGCCTTTTTAGAATTTGCTGCAGAAGACTTAGGGGCTGACTATATTGCCACCGGCCACTATGTACAGCGACGCTTCGAAGACGGTAAATGGAAAATGGTGCGTGGCCATGACAGTAACAAAGACCAAAGCTACTTTTTATACACGCTGAGCCATGAACACATTGCAAAGACACTGTTCCCTGTTGGTGATATCGAAAAACCGAGAGTACGCGAAATTGCAGAACAGCAAGGTCTTGTAACACACAATAAAAAAGACAGCACCGGCATTTGCTTCATCGGAGAACGCAAATTCAAAGACTTCCTTGGCCAATACTTACCCGCAAAGCCCGGTATCATCGAAACTGCTGAGGGCGAAGAAATAGGTCATCACGATGGTCTTATGTATCACACCTTAGGGCAACGAAAAGGCTTGCTAATTGGCGGTAAAAAAGAGCATGGCGAAGAGCCTTGGTATGTTGTTGATAAAGATGTAGCTCGCAACGTCTTAGTTGTTGGCCAAGGTGCAGACCATCCAAAACTGTACTCCGAAGGTTTGATTGCCAATCAACTTCATTGGGTTGACAGAACTGGGCCCACTGAAACAACAAAAATGATGGTAAAAACACGTTATAGACAAAGCGATATTCCTTGCACTGTCACTCCTGATAACGATGGCAATGTAAAAGTCATTTTTGATGAGCCTCAGAAGGCAGTGACGCCCGGTCAGTCAGCGGTTTTCTATGCCGGTGACATTTGCTTAGGGGGCGGTATCATTGAAGCTTATTTAGTTGATAACGAAGTAAAAACATTTCCAATAAATGCAGTCAATGCAGAAGGGTAATAAATAAATGATTAGCCCTGATATAGAGCGCCACATAGCCTTAGCGGGAGTCTGCCAAGCAGCAGCCTTAGTGCAAAGTATTGCGCGAAAAGGTAGCGCCGACACACAGGCCATTGAGGCGAGTATCTCAAGTATTTTAGTCACCACACCTGACAATCCTCAGCAGGTATATGGCTCACTACCAAATCTGTCAGTCGGATTTTCAACACTGGTAGCACAACTAGATAATGAAAGCAGACACAAAGACGCTGAAATAACGCGCTATGTTGCATCTATATTGAGTTTGGAGCGAAAGCTCAGCAAACATCCCTCAGCATTGAGCGATTTAGGCGAACGTATATCACACGTGCAGCGACAATTGGGTCACGTCGATTTTGAGAATGGTCAAATAATGTCATCACTCGCTAGCGTCTACACAGACGTAGTAAGTCCTCTTGCCCCCAAAATTCAAATCGCTGGAAATCAGCAGCACCTCAGCTCACCCACTAATCAACACAAAGTGCGTGCACTTTTGCTAGCTGGCGTTCGTTCTGCTGTGCTGTGGCGTCAAATGGGCGGCAAACGAAGACACATATTATTCAATAAAAGTCAGATTTTAAAAGCGGCGAAACAAGCTGTGAGAGTTATCTCCTGAAGCAGTCATGCTGGAGATGCTGAGCCATTCAATTTTGAAATACATATTTTACTCATAATTTATACTTATTAAGGACACACAATGAACCTATCCGCACTTACCGCTCTTTCCCCTGTGGATGGCCGCTACGGAAGTAAAACCAAGGAACTACGAGAGTACTTCAGCGAATACGGTTTAATTAAGCAGCGCGTTGTTGTTGAAGTTCGGTGGCTACAAGCACTCGCAAAGCACAAAGACATCTCTGAAGTTCCTGCTTTTAGTAGCGCAGCAAACACCCTGCTTAATAATATTGTTGATGATTTCAGTGAAACTGACGCTCAACGCGTAAAAGACATTGAGGCAACCACTAATCACGATGTCAAAGCAGTAGAATATTTTTTAAAGGAAAAAGTAGCTGATAATGCAGAGCTACAGGCAATTAATGAGTTTATCCACTTCGCCTGTACGTCAGAAGATATCAACAATCTGTCGCATGCACTTATGCTCAAAGGCGGACGCGATAACGTATTATTGCCCTATTGTGATCAACTTATTTCAGAGTTAACGCGTTTAGCTAAGGAATACAAAAGTATTCCAATGATGGCCAGAACTCATGGACAGCCAGCCTCTCCCACTACTATGGGCAAAGAAATGGCTAACGTGGCAATGCGTTTGAAACGTCAAAGAGCACAAGTCATAAACGTTGAACTATTGGGTAAAATCAATGGTGCCGTAGGTAACTACAATGCTCACTTAAGCGCATATCCAAATACTGACTGGCACGCTTTCGCAAACGAATTCGTAGATGGACTAGGGATTACTTGGAATCCATTTACGACGCAAATCGAGCCACATGATTATATTGCCGAATTATATGACGCGATAAGTCGTTTCAATACGATATTGATTGATTTTAATAGAGACATTTGGGGCTATATCGCGTTGGGTCATTTCAAACAAAGAACGATAGCAGGTGAAATTGGTTCTTCAACCATGCCACACAAAGTGAATCCTATCGACTTTGAGAATTCCGAAGGTAATTTAGGTATTTCAAATGCTATCCTAGGTCACTTAGCGAGTAAATTACCTGTAAGTCGCTGGCAGAGAGATCTAACCGACTCAACCGTTTTGAGAAACTTAGGTGTTGGTCTAGGCTATGCGGTTATTGCCTACCAAGCTACATTAAAAGGGATCAGCAAACTACAGGTTAATGAAGCAAGTTTGCGTGCTGAACTCGACAATAATTGGGAGTTGCTCGCGGAACCAATTCAAACCGTCATGCGTCGCTATGGCATTGAAAAACCTTATGAGAAGCTCAAAGATTTAACGCGCGGTAAGAAGGTGAATGCTGCGGTCATGGCCGAATTCATAGATAAGCTCGACTTACCTGAAGAAGTTAAAATTGATTTGAAAAAATTGTCTCCGGAAAACTACATCGGTGACGCAATCAGGCTTGTCGATCAGTTGCTTGACGACTAACATTCTGAAAAAATAACGACCACATTGAAGACTCACAAGGACGTGTGTCATGCTTAAGGTAGTTGCAAGTCTCAAGCGTTATTATGAGCGCACAAAGTTAGCCCCTCTTACTCTCCTCAGCAAACAAAGCACGCGCGCTGAAATACTTGCCAGTGTTTGCCTTTGTTTATGCATGGTATTGTTTTTACAATCGTTAAAATTGGTATGGTTTTCGAATATTCCTGATATCTACGTGCATGTGATCAATATGCTCATTCATATTGGCTTTTTTTCATCAGCCTTTTTCTTAACCAAATTAGGTTTCTTTGAATTAGCCAGATGGCTTCTGATATCAACCTTTATTAGCTATCTCTTTACTGCTATTTTGTTGTGGAAAATAAACCTCAATATTCAGTTTTACTTTTTGTTAGGGATGTTTGCCTCCCTCTACTTTTTTCATCAACATGAAACAAAGCAGATGTGGATAACTCTGTGCACATTCTGTGGGCTGTTCATTTATTTTCAAACCGGATTCGTTTTTTCTGTAAAGAAAGAAGCGTGGCAAACTAGTCTGATAAGTATAAATGGCTTTGCTTTGGCAACATCTTGCTTCATGCTTGCCACATGGGTACGTCGGCAGATGGATAGCAGTTGGCAAAAAATTCGTGCGACTGAGCGAAAGACCAGTCAACTATTAAAAAAGGTGATACCTCAACATATCTCAGAATATCTAATGTCAGCCCAGCAACAGGAGCTAAGTACTTGCATTAGCGAGCACGCCTTCACGAGTATTATATTTATTGATTTCACTCAGTTCACCCCCTTCAGTCGGCAAACTTCAGATAAAAATTTAGTGATGTTTTTGCACCGCATATACACGATATTCGATACAATTGCAGAACAACACAATATAACTAAAATCAAAACTAATGGTGACCAATATATCGCAGCAGCAGGTTTGGATACGGCCCGATTGAGCGCTTATGAAACAAGTCAACATTGCTGTGAATTTGCGCTAGCTATAAGCAAAGAGTTTGAAATAGAAGCCGGTGTTGATATCGGAATTAAAATTGGCATCGCTTCAGGTAACGCCATTTCGGGAATTATTGGCCACTCACGACCTGCGTTTGATGTTTGGGGCAACACCATGAATCTAGCCTCTCGACTAGAATCAACAGCAGCCAATAGAGAAATTCAAGTCTGTCAACAAACCATGCTGTATAGTATGCAGCATTATGAATTTTGTCCTGGCGCTATCAAGCAATTGAAGGGTTTGGGGCAAGTTACTGTGTATAAATTATTAGGTAAAAAATGATTATTACTGATTTTGACCAAGCTCACTTCCTAAACGAATATTGGCAAAAAAAACCCTGCATAATTAGAGGTTTTATTGATTCGTTTACCGATCCAATAGACGAGCACGAATTAGCGGGTTTGGCCCAAGAAGATGAAATAGATAGCCGCGTTGTTTCCTGTATCAATGGTCAATGGAGTGCTTCCCAAGGACCCTTTGATACATTTGACGAAATATGCACTGGCGCTTGGTCTTTGCTGGTCCAAGGTGTAGATCGCTACATAGATGACATTGACGAGTTAACTCAACTCGTCAGTTTCATTCCTAATTGGCGTCTTGATGATGTCATGATTAGCTTTTCTAACGAAGGTGCAGGTGTTGGACCACACACCGATGAGTATGACGTATTTATTATACAGGGCAAAGGTTCAAGACGTTGGCAAGTGGGTTTACCAGGCAATTACACGGAGTCAGTCCCTCACCCTTTGCTAAAACAAATTGACGGCTTTTCACCTATTATTGACGAGATACTGCTACCTGGCGATGTTGTTTATATTCCGCCAAAACATCCACATAATGGTGTCGCACTCTCAGATTGCTTAAATTATAGTATTGGTTTTAGGGCACCTACTTCGCTCGAAATATTGAGCGGTTTAGTTGATGAAAATAGTATCAACCCAGCCACATCAGCACGCTATACCGATCCGGAATTAATCACGCTCAGAGCAGAAAATAGCAAAAGCGCAGCGATCGATTTAGCTGAAATAACAAAAGTAAAACAACACCTCATTCAACTTATTAACTCTGAACAAGCAGAAAATGCACTTCTTCAATTGCTCAGTCGTCAAAGCCTGCCAAGCGACGAAGCTTTAAAAGCAGACTATACAATCGAAGAAACGTTTAAAGCATTATCACAAGGTGTTTCACTATGCAGAATGACTGGCGTTAAGCCGATTTATGCAGAGCATCAGGTTTCTGATAAATTTGTATTTTTTATTGATGGTAATCTATTTGCTGTAGCTAAGAGTCTACGAAACGATTTCGAGACTTTGCTCAACAGCAGAGAGGTAACGGTGGGTATGGAGTTAACCGAGGACCTCATTAATAAGCCCGAATTTATCGCAGTTGTCGCTGAACTATTGAACGTTGGTTATTGGGTACTATTGGATTAGTAAAGCCCTAAAATATAAAAACCCCCGACATTATTACTAATATTCGGGGGTTGTTTTTGCTGATTTTTCACTAGCTTATTAAACTAACTATATTCGGCGTTACATAAAAAGTGTTTGGCTTAATGCAGGCAAACACCTCTATTTTTATACCGATGCTAACAGTTCATTTAATGTCGCACTTGGGCGCATCGCTTCAGCTGCTAAATTATCATCAGCAAAGTAGTAGCCATTTAAGTTAACAGCAACGCCTTGAGCACCATTCAATTCGTTGACAATAGTCGCTTCTTGCGCGGTCATTGCTTCAGCTACTGGTTTAAATTGAGCTTGTAGATCTACATCTTCCAGTTGAGTCGCAAGTTCTTGCGCCCAGTACATCGCTAAGTAAAAATGCGAACCACGGTTATCTAATTCATTTACTTTTCGTGATGGAGACTTATTTTCTTGTAAGAACTTCGCTGTTGCTCGGTCCAAGGTATCCGCCAATACTTTTGCTTTTGGCTTATCGCTTGTCACGCTTAAATGTTCCAAAGACGCCGCTAATGCTAAAAACTCACCCAGCGAATCCCAACGCAAATGGTTTTCTTTTTCGAACTGCTGCACATGCTTAGGTGCTGAACCACCCGCTCCTGTTTCAAACAGACCGCCACCATTCATCAAAGGAACAATAGACAGCATTTTCGCGCTTGTGCCTAATTCTAAAATAGGGAACAAATCGGTTAAGTAATCGCGCAGCACGTTACCTGTGACCGATATCGTGTCCTCGCCCTTTGCACAACGCTGCAAAGTAAACTCAGTTGCCTCTACAGGGCTCATAATTTGTATGTCTAACCCTGACGTATCGTGATCTTTTAGATACATATTTACTTTTTTAATCATTTGCGCGTCGTGTGCACGATCTTCATCCAACCAAAAAATAGCAGGAGTATTAGTCGCTCTAGCACGAGTAACCGCCAATTTGACCCAATCTTGTATTGGTGCATCTTTGGCCTGACACATTCTCCAAATATCACCATTTTCTACTTCGTGAGTAAGTAATACGTCACCGGCAGTATTAACCACACGGACGGTGCCAGCCTCAGACAATATAAACGTTTTGTCATGTGAACCGTATTCTTCCGCCTTCTGCGCCATCAAACCCACGTTAGGCACAGAACCCATCGTAGTTGGATCAAATGCACCGTGCTTTTTGCAAAACTCAATGACGGAATCGAAAACGCCCGCATAGTTGCGGTCTGGGATCATGAATTTGGTATCTTTTTGCTTACCATCTGGTCCCCACATTTGACCTGACGCACGGATTGCAGCAGGCATTGATGCGTCGATAATAACATCGCTTGGAACGTGCAAGTTTGTGATGCCGCGGTCAGAGTCAACCATTGCCATATCTGGACGCGCACCGTAGACAGCTTGAATGTCAGCTTCTATCTCAGCTTTTTCCTCTGCTGGCAATGACGATATTTTATCGTAAACATCACCTAAGCCGTTTTTAACATCGACGCCAAGCTTTGCAAAAGTATCACCGTGTTTAGCAAATACGTCTTTATAAAATACTTCAACAGCGTGCCCGAATATAACTGGGTCCGACACTTTCATCATGGTTGCCTTCATATGCAGTGAAAGCAAAACGTCTTGTTCCTTCGCTGCTTCAATCTCTTTGTCAAAAAAGCTAACTAAGGCTTTCTTGCTCATCACTGATGCATCAATGACTTCTTTATCTAATAACGAGACCTTTTCCTTCAGTGTTGTAACGCTGCCGCTCGTGTCGACAAATTCAATGCGCACATCTTGTGCGCCAGAAACAGTTGTTGATTTCTCACTACCGTAAAAATCTCCCGATTGCATATGCGAAACATGAGACTTCGAATCAGGCGCCCACGCCCCCATTGAATGTGGATTGATGCGAGCATACTGTTTTACTGAAGCAGGTGCCCGACGGTCAGAGTTACCTTCACGTAAAACAGGGTTTACCGAAGAACCTAATACTTTTGCATAGGTTGCTTTGATGATTTTTTCTTCTTCAGTTTTTGCTTCTTCTGGGTAGTTTGGTAAAGCATAACCTTTAGCACGCAGTTCTTTTAACGCGGCTTGAAGCTGCGGTATTGAAGCACTGATATTAGGTAATTTGATGATATTAGCTTCAGGGGTCTTAGCAAGTTCACCAAGCTCCGCAAGATCATCACCAATTCGTTGTTCTTCAGTTAAATAATCGGGGAAATTTGCAATGATTCTGCCTGCTAAAGAAATATCACGAGTTTCAACATCAATACCAGAAGAGGCAGTAAATGCCTTAATGATCGGCAAAAGTGATTGCGTGGCTAAAGCCGGCGCTTCATCGGTAATGGTGTAAATAATCTTGGATGTATCAGTAGTCATTAAAATTCCTAATGCTTGTTAACTGTAAAATAAAATAACGAGTCTGTTTGAATGCAATGTTGTTAGATTACAATCAAAAATTGATCATTATTAAATGAAATCATGCATGCATGTAAATCTGAGACGCGCATTTTAAAGGAATTTAAACAGTTTTTATATAGGAATAGGGTTATTTGAGGGTGACATCGTAACTCATCAGATGAGATAAACCGATTTAACTCAAGATTAGGTCAAACCAATTGACCAACTAGCAAGGTGTTCAGAGTTTATTGTAAAAATACTACACCATCAAATTTACAAGTTTAACTTTTGCTAGAACAAATCAATCAAGTTAAGTATCTTGCAGGCACAAATGTTTGTTATTGAGATACACATGAACTGCCACTGCTGCAGCAATCGCCAATTTTCAGAATGCTGTGAACCCATAATAAGAAATAAAAGTGCCCAGCGTCCCGAGCAACTTATGCGGTCTAGGTACTCTGCGTACGTAGTCAAAAACTATGATTATATTTTAACAACTTATGCTCCTATTCAACAACAAAGCCTAAGTTTGCAGGCCCTACGTGAGAATTCAGAAAACACTAAATGGTTGCAGCTTGAGGTGTTAGATACGACAGAAAGTGATGACGTCGGAACGGTTGAGTTTGTTGCTACTTATAGCATTGACGGCGATTTTTTTGCCATGCATGAACTTTCTAGTTTCATAAAACAGGATGGTAATTGGTATTATACGATCGGCCTTACAAAAGAGAAAAGCGGACAAATCACACCGACTCGAAACGATCCCTGTCCGTGTGGCAGCGGCAAGAAATACAAAAAGTGCTGTCTTGCATAGGTGCTGTCTTGCATAGGTGCTGTTTTGCATAAGTGCAGTTTACACAAAGGGTCTAGTCTTCGACTTTGTCAAAGGCACCCTTTTGTAAAAACGCAATAACTTGCTCAATGACAGCGGTATTGCGCATCATAAATGTATGCGTTACGGGCATAACAACGTGGTCTGTCATCCCCTCAAGCTTTGAACTTTCCACCGATACTTTTCCGTCATTGGGTTCCGGTAGCATTGTGGATAACACTAAATTAATACTGCGTGATCCAGCAATAATACCGACTTCAAAATGTGCCGGTCCCAATTGATTCGGCAAGCTATTCTTGGTTGCTGATAGTTGCAGACCAGCCGGGCCATTAACGGTTTTAAAGCCGGGCAAATTTTGTAGAATATCCACGACTTCGCTGCCAGAATTTGGTGGACCCAACATGACTACCCTGCCAAGATTTTGCATATCATGCTTACGCAAAAATTGACGAACCAAAATGCCGCCCATGGAATGTGTCACAAAATGAATGGTATTTTGACGCTGCACTGTTTGTATGGCTTTTCCGATACTCCACTCTGCCAACGATTCAATATCATGTTTTGTTGAGGGGTAATCGACGTTAACAACTTCATAGCCTTGCTTAACTAGCGCTTTTTCAAGCTTATGCATGGAAGACGCATTTCTAGCTAGGCCATGCAGCAGGATGACAGCTTCGTTTTTAACGACTTCGCTTTTAACCATGTGCTTGTAGAAACGCGAAGAAAAATGTAAGTGGAGCGCTTGTTTCCAGCATAGTTTGTTTCCTTACCATCGCATGAAGCGAGCGGCTGTTTCGCTCTGTTGTCGTGTTGCTGCAATATAGCGCAGCTATAGTATGGCGTCCAAACAATATGACGACGCTATAAAATATTCAGCGGCGCAAAACTTTTTACCAAATCATCAACCGCTTTCATTTGTGACAAGTAGCCTTCCAACTTATCAAGAGGCAATGCACACGGGCCGTCACATTTGGCTTCATCAGGATTAGGGTGAGATTCTATAAACAAACCAGCAATGCCAAGCGCCATGCCACTGCGCGCGAGCTCAGCGGCTTGCTGCCTGCGGCCTCCCGCAGAGTCGCTGCGACCACCAGGTTGCTGCAATGCGTGCGTGGCATCAAAAATAACAGGCGCCATGGTTTTCATTTCGTCCATGCCCAACATATCAACAATCAGGTTATTGTATCCGTAGCAGGAGCCTCGCTCGCACAGCAGAATTTTTTCATTTCCCGCTTCTGCAAACTTGGTAATAATGTGACGCATTTCGTGTGGGGCTAAAAATTGCGGTTTTTTAACATTAATTACCGCGTTGGTTTTTGCCATTGCCACTACGAGATCGGTTTGGCGGGCTAAAAATGCAGGAAGCTGAATAACATCGACCACTTCAGCTACTGGCGCCGCCTGAAAAGGCTCATGAACATCAGTAATAATCGGTACATGAAACTGACTTTTAATTTCTTCAAAAATTCTCAAGCCTTCTTCTAAGCCAGGTCCACGATACGAATTTACAGAGCTTCTGTTTGCTTTATCAAATGATGCCTTAAACACATATGGAATACCTAACTTAGTAGTCACTTCCTTATATTTTTCAGCAATTTGCATCGCTAAATCACGTGATTCTAAAACATTCATGCCACCAAAAAGAACAAATGGCGCATTATTATCGACGGTGAGATCTTGTACTTTTACTTGTGTAATCAAAACAGAGTAATCCTAGGGTCATTGAGTCAAATTATAGATTATAAATAACGTAAAACAGAGGCTATGCTAATGGATATTCAGCGTCTAGCAGAGCTCCATAATAAAGGCCAGCACCTATGCCAAAAACGAAAACGGCTGTTTAGAAAATGCAACTGATGCAGTTAGCATCAACCAAATAACGGCGCAAACAAAACCGATAACTCGCGAACGGTTTGTTTTCGCCCATTTTAATGCAAAAAATCCTGACACAATATACATAATGACACCGATCACTTTACTGGCAACCCAACCATCAACCTCCACCATGCTAGAGAGTGTTAATAACCAAATAGCGGTACCCAGTAGCACCGTATCTACAACGTGCGGCGTTATTTTAAGCCACTTCTGTTGCAATATATTACTGCCCTTTAGCGTCAGCGCAAAGCGGAATGAGAAAAACGCGAGGCTTATTACCACTGCGGCTACGTGAATATGCATTGCTGCTTGATACATGTCGTTGTCCTTTTTATTTTTATTGAACTGGTGTTCGTCGTTTTAAATATTTAGCCAGTGATTAAAGCATCCAACGTCCCAACGTAGCTCTATCCAATCCGCTTAAATCTTTTTTTGTCGTCACTTCTTTGTAACCAGCTTCATGTAAAAGTTCTTGAATCACTTCAGCTTGTTCATGTCCATGCTCAAGCAACAAATAACCAGCCGTATTCAAAAAGTGGGGAGCGCGCAAAATAATATGCCTGATGTCATCCAAACCGTCTACACCAGAAGTTAATGCACTGTCAGGTTCAAAACGAACGTCTCCTTGCTGAAGCCAGCTAGAGCTTGCTTCTACATAAGGCGGGTTTGAAACAATCAAATCGAAGCGCTTCGCTGCTGGAACGGCTGAAAACCAATCACTTAAGAAAAAATCGACCTTAAGTTGGTTCGAGCGAGCATTCGCTTTTGCAAGTTCAACTATTTCACTTTTAAAATCACATCCCGTTACACTCCACTGTGGACATTCTGATTTTATTGCTAGAGCAATCGCGCCTGTTCCTGTGCCCAGATCGAGTATGCTAGCGTCTTTTACTAGTGACAGTGATACTGCAGTTTCAACTATAATTTCAGAGTCAGCGCGAGGTATTAGGGTCTGCTCTGACACTTTCAAATTGAGCGTCCAGAACGGCTGATAACCAACAATATATGCTACAGGAACTCCAGATATACGTTTACTCAGCATCGTTGCTAGCAGCTTCTTAGCGCTATCACAAACTTTTTCATCGCCTTGTGTGATCAGCTGCAGCGATGTTTTGTCGAATGCTTGTTCCACAAAAATCGACGCTTCGAGGATAGGCTCATTAAACGTCAGGTTTTCTTGGTGTTCCGCTAGTAACTTTCGACTAGCGGACAAAGCATCCGCGATGGTGATGCATTCTTTAATGCTCTCAGTAATGACGTTAACGTGTGCCGCGCTTGCACCATTAAACGGTATACCATTTTCAGTAAGCATCACTTAAAAACTAATACTCGTCAGACAATGAGGCGAGCATGTCCGCTTGGTGTTCTTGGCGAATAGGCTCCATTAATGCGCCTAAATCACCCGCAATTACGTCATCTAATTTATATAATGTTAAGTTGATTCTATGGTCAGTCACACGGCCCTGCGGGAAGTTGTAGGTGCGTATCCGCTCCGAACGATCGCCGCTTCCTACAAGTGTTTTTCTGGTGCTGGCCTCTTCGGCGTTACGTTTGTCTTCTTCAATCTTATTTAAGCGAGCTTGCAGTACTGACATCGCCTTAGCCCTATTTTTATGCTGCGAACGCTCATCCTGGCATTCCACCACAACACCAGTGGGTATGTGTGTCAGTCTGATTGCAGAGTCAGTTTTGTTGACGTGCTGACCACCGGCTCCCGATGCTCTGAACGTATCGACGCGAAGGTCCGCGGGATTAATTTCAATCGCCTGCGATTCAGGAACTTCAGGTAAAACAGCAACAGTGCAGGCTGATGTGTGAATACGTCCTTGAGATTCCGTTTCCGGTACACGCTGAACGCGATGCCCGCCGGATTCAAACTTCATCACACCGTATGCGCCATCACCGCTTATATTGACGATTATTTCTTTATAACCACCGTGATCACCTTCATTAGCGCTGATCAACTCTAGTTTCCAGCCTTTCGTTTCAGCGTAACGGCTGTACATACGGAAGAGATCGCCTGCAAATATAGCGGCTTCATCACCGCCAGCACCTGCGCGAATTTCTAAGAAACAGCTGTTGTCGTCGTTAGGATCTGTCGGCAAAAGCAATATTTGCAAGCTAGTTTCTAGCGTTTCGACACGTGCCTTGCTGTCTTTAAGCTCCTCTTGTGCCATTTCTTTCATTTCTGGATCGTTTTCCTGCAGCATTTCTAGCGCAGACTCAACGTCCTTTTGCGCTGATTGATAACTACCGAACTGTTTCACAACTTCTTCTAATTGAGCATATTCTTTAGACAAATTGCGGAATTTTTCTTGATTACCAATTACACTCGCATCGCCTAATAAGGCCTGAACTTCTTCAAAGCGTTCAACCAACGATTCTAATTTATGCACTACGGACTGTTTCATTGTTTTCCTGTTTTTCTTTTAACTGTGCCTTCTAATCCTAGTGCTTTTGCTAAAAACTTTAGATTATCATCGTCGGACAGTTTACTGGCCTGTTGCAAAGCCTTTGTGGGTCCGTGCAACATAGCCTGGGTTAACTTGAAGGCCAACTCTTTCATAGCCTCATCTGGCGCAATGCCATCGCCAATCTGTTTCAATGCTTTTTGCAGAGCATCATCGCGGGTTTTTTCCGCTTTTTCACGATAGTTTTTTATGAGATCAACATTTTGATAATGTTGTTGCCAATAACCATAGCTGGCAACCATACCGCCAATCATGTGTTCGGCTTGTTGCGCTGCAACTTCCCGGTTTGCTACGTTTTGTTCTACAATATTCTGCAAGTCATCCACGGTATACAAATACGCGTCATCTAACTCACCCACTTCGTTTTCGATATCTCGAGGCACGGCCAAATCAATCAGCAGCATCGGTTTGTGCTTTCTCACTTTAAGCGCTGTCGCCACCGTACTTCTGCTTATAAGCGGCAGTGAACTTGCTGTTGAGCTAATCACGATATCGGCTTGCGCTAAATGCTCTGGTATTTGACTGATAGTAATGGCCTTACCACCCAGGCTGTCTGCTAGTTTACTGGCTCGAGAAAGGGTTCTATTCGCCACTGTAATCGACTTTGTTTCAGCGTCAACCAAATGTTTTGCGACCAGTTCAATCGTTTCTCCCGCGCCAATTAGCAGCACGTTACTGTGTGTTAACTTTGAAAATATTTGCTTTGCTAGTTGAACAGCCGCGAAAGCCACAGAAACTGCGTTTGCGCCAATTTCAGTCTCAGTACGCACTTGCTTGGCGACTGAAAATGTCGACTGAAATAGCTTTTCAAATTCGGTGCTGATTTTACCCGCGTTTTTTGATTCCGTATATGCCTGCTTCACTTGTCCTAAGATTTGCGGCTCTCCGACAATCAAAGAGTCTAGTCCGCATGCAACTCGCATAAGATGATTGATTGCATCATCTCCATGCTTCACGTAGCTGTGCTGTCGAACCGTTTCATGATCAGTTTGGTGAAAGTCAGCCAACCATTCCGAAAGTTTTTGAGCATCCTCAGGTTCTTTTGCTTGTATATATACTTCCGTTCTATTGCAAGTAGATAATATAACCACTTGCTCTGCACTCGTGTATTGCGGACAAGATTGTAGCGCGTGCGCGAGTTTGTCCGGAGAAAAAGCGACTTTTTCCCGCAACTTTACCGGTGCAGACTTATGATTAATCCCGAGCGCAATGATGGTCATTTAAAAAAGGTTGAGATGCCTAATTGACTAAGTTCGCGGCATTGTACGAAAAAGCGTATATGATTGAAAGAAATTGAGATTAAAGAATTCGTTCAAGGTGGACGTATTTCTGTTGTTTTTGCTTTTTTTGGTAAAAGGACGACGCTACTTTTAACCTTTTAAATGCTGCTAATTCGCTGCTCTTAACGGACGGAAGCTTGCGAAACAGAGCGTCAGTCGTCAATAGCTTATGATAAGCACAGATAACTTCTTCATATAATGATTACGCTAATTTAATTTAAACGTTAAAAATGCTAATCTCTCGATGATTTATTTAATACAGGGCGATTCAGTGCTTACCTTTTCATCATATAGAGTTTTCTGTGTTTGTCTTTTTTTGCTGTTGCTTAGCGGGTGTAAGAATACGCATAATTTAGACAAGCGAGCAGAAATCGATATGTCCGCTGGCTATCTACAGCTGCCAAATCAGGAAAAACTCAGATTGATGAGTCATTGGGAACTGACCGGTAAAATTGCAGTAATAACGCCTGATGAGCGCAAAAGTGCCTACCTAAATTGGCAGCAAGCAAATCAGTCCATTGACTTTCGGCTCACCAACCTAATAGGCGTATCGCTGTTAAATTTAAGCTACGACGGAAAAATTGCACGCTTAGATGCTGATGGTGAAAACTACGAAGACGTGTCAACTGAAGCACTGATTTACAGAACTACTGGGTGGATATTGCCGCTTGATAACTTACCTCAGTGGATTAAAGGCTCCGCAAATGAAGAGGACCAAGTTTTGCTAAACGAAAGCGGCTTACCTAAACGTATCCAACCTGTTTGTGCAACTTGCTTTGGCTGGGAAATCACCTACAGCCAATATAAACAGGTACAGGGGGTGTGGCTGCCCTTTTCTGTTGAAGTTAATAACCCGATTAAGCAAACCCGATTAAAATTTAAGGTTAACCAGTGGCAGAGAAAATAAAGTGGTATCCAAGCCCAGCAAAGCTCAACCTGTTTTTGCACATCAATGGACGATATGAAAATGGATATCATCAGCTGCAAAGCTTATTTCAGCTATTAGATTACGGCGACGACATTGGCTTTGTTGTTAACAATAAGAATGAAATCAATATAGCCGAGCAAATATCGGGCGTGCCTGAACACGAAAACTTAGTCTACCGAGCTGCTATCGCGCTGAAGCCCTTTGCAGCAGAAAAATCAGGTTGCACAATTTACATTAACAAAAGGTTGCCTCTTGGCGGCGGGATCGGTGGTGGCTCTTCAAACGCAGCCACTGTATTACTTGTGTTAAATCAACTATGGGGCTGCAATCTCGACACGCTCGCCTTAGCCGATATTGGATTGACGCTAGGTGCTGACGTTCCTATTTTCGTGCACGGCAACACCGCATTCGCAGAAGGCGTAGGCGAAGTATTATTACCAACCACGACACCTGAAAAATGGTATTTGGTAGCAACGCCCGACGTGGCGATATCAACCAAAGCTATTTTTACGTCTGTAGATTTACCGCGAAATACTCCGAAGATTGATGTCAAAACATACCTTTTTGAAGAAACTCACAACGATTGTCAAACTTTAGTGGAGAAAACGCATAAGGAAGTTGCAAATTTATTACAGTGGTTGGTACACTACGCACCGTCCCGGATGACTGGAACAGGTGCAAGTGTTTTTGCAGTTTTCGATGCGAAAGAAAACGCAGACAAGGTTCTCCACTTGCTACCCGAATGTTACACTGGTTTTGTTGCTAAAGGCGTGAACCTTTCAGGTTTGCATATCGCCTTAGGTATGCAACAAAGTTAACATCCAGTTCTTGGACAAGCTAAAACCTTATTGGGGTATAGCCAAGTTGGTAAGGCAGCGGGTTTTGATCCCGCCATTCGTAGGTTCAAGTCCTGCTACCCCAGCCACCATCTAAACAACGCACTGAGGATTATCTTGTGCCTGATATGAAGCTTTTTGCAGGAAATGCTGTACCTGAACTCGCCCAGAAAGTCGCCGAACGTTTATACACTAAATTAGGAAATGCCAGTGTTGGTCGTTTTAGTGATGGTGAAATTTGCGTAGAAATCCATGAAAACGTGCGTGGTTCTGACGTTTTCATTATTCAATCTACTTGTGCGCCGACGAATGATAACTTGATGGAATTGATTGTCATGATTGATGCTTTTCGTCGTGCATCAGCTGGTCGTATCACAGCGGTTATTCCTTATTTTGGTTATGCTCGTCAAGACAGACGAGTACGCTCGGCAAGGGTTCCGATTACCGCTAAAGTAGTTGCTGACTTCCTATCGAACGTTGGCGTAGATCGCGTGCTGACAATTGATTTACATGCAGAACAGATTCAAGGTTTCTTTGATGTGCCGGTAGACAATGCCTTCGGTACACCGATATTACTCGATGACATGTTCCAGCGTGATTTTGTTCGACCTATTGTCGTGTCTCCTGACATCGGCGGCGTTGTAAGAGCTCGAGCAACGGCAAAATTATTGAACGATACAGACCTTGCAATTATCGATAAGCGTCGACCTAAAGCGAACGTTGCTCAAGTCATGAATATTATCGGTGATGTTAAAGGGCGCGACTGTATTATCGTCGATGACATGATTGACACCGGCGGAACGCTAGCGAAAGCAGCTGAAGCATTGAAAGAACATGGAGCTGCAAGAGTCTTTGCATACGCAACACATGCAATATTCTCTGGTAACGCTGTGCAGAATCTTCGAGACTCTGTTATTGATGAAATTATTATTACTGACAGTATCCCACTTAGCGCAGAAATGAGAGCACTGAAGAAAGTGAAACAATTATCACTATCAGAAATGTTAGCGGAAACCATTCGACGTATTAGCAACGAAGAATCTATATCTGCAATGTTTGAATACTAAACCATAGCTCATTTAAAAAAGCCGCAGAGCATCAACGCTCTGCGGCTTTTTTGTTTATGGACTCTATCAAAAGAAGATCCTGACTCTAACACCACCGCCTTCTTGCGAGCTCAAACTATGATATAAACCTGAGGCGATTAATAGTAAGATATTGCCACGTTCAAATTACGCCACATTCAATTACGCCACTTTTAATTACACCAATTCACGTTTTAAGGAAGGAACAATATGTCAGCATCAAAATTTTCTATTACCAGCCTAGTATTGGTAAGCGCAATGTTATCGGGCTGCGGTGAAAAAACCGAAAAAGAAGAGTCCACGCTTAATTCTTCAACTGAAATGAGTCAAGACAATCAGTCAGATCTATCTGATGATCAAAACACACAAGAATCTGCAACAAGTGCTAACGGTAAAATAACAGAACTTGGATTGAGTAATGATATGCAAGAGCTTAGCAGTGATAAATCAAAATTATTAACGTTGAAAGGCCAGGTTTTATTTCAAGAGTTTGAAGGTGGCTTTTTTGGTTTTATCGATGAAAATGGAAATAAATACACGCCTATTGGAATGGATAAAAAGCATTTAAGGCACGGGTTAGTAATAGAATTAAGCGGTAGAGTTATACCGGACATGATCACTACAACCCAGTTTGGTGAAGCGATAAAAGTTGAAAACGTCTCTATTTTAGATGAATCAAACGCTGCAGAGCTGGGGCGCCCAGAGCTCACTAAAAAAGATATATAAGGTGATCTGAGCCAGTTCTTTATTGCGAATTATTCGCTAAAACTATGCACAAAATATAGTCAATAAAGATACGAACGTTACTCCCCGACCCCTGAGGTAAAAATAAAACGTTCGGACTTCATCGTAATTTACGCTATCTGAGGCCAACTTTACGTTGTTTGTTAATAATCACAGTGATAGAATGCGCCGCCCGTTTTAGTACGGGCTTTTGTTTTTTACTGTGTTGTGTTCTTAATTCGTATTATTTTATGTAAGTCATTTTTGCCTTGCGTACACCAATAGAATTAGGCAGCAGCATATAAAAAGTACGGAACGACAACGTACTCGATTTGGTCGCGAAATCGAGTTTATTAAACTACTATATTTGGAGACATAACATGTCTGACGCAATTTTTAAATTGGATGCAACTATCCGAACTGACCTAGGGAAAGGTGCGAGCCGCCGCCTTCGTCTACAGGATAAAGTGCCTGCAATCGTATACGGTGGTGATGAAGCACCTATATCTATCACCCTTGATCACAACAAAGTGAACCAAGCACAAGATTTCGAAGCTTTTTACTCACACGTGTTGACTATCAACATCGAAGGTAAAAAAGTAGAAGCGCTTGTAAAAGATATGCAACGCCACCCGTACAAGCCAAAAGTAACACACATCGATTTCCAACGTGTTATTGCTGGTCAAGCGTTAACGACTAACGTTCCTATTCACTTTATCAACGAAGCTGAATCTGATGCGATTAAATTCAATGGCGGTCACGCTGAGCATCACATGAACGATATCGAAATCACTTGTTTGCCTAAAAACTTACCAGAATTCATCGAAGTCGATTTGAAGAACATTGAAATTGGTCAAACAATTCACTTGTCTGACGTTACCTTCCCTAAAGGCGTTGAGTCTGTAGAGCTAGGCAAAGGCGAAGAGCATGATTTAGCAGTTGTTACTGTTAAAACAGCTAAAGGCCCAAGCGTTGAAGAAGATGCTGATGATGCAGCTGAAGGTGAAGCAGACACTACTGCGGAATAATCAGTTTGTCTGACATTCGTCTAATCGTGGGCCTGGGTAATCCAGGCCCCGAATATCAAAACACTCGGCACAATGCCGGTGCAATGTTTGTTGAAAGCTTAGCTTCAAGGTTTAACTGCCCTTTAAAGTTTGAAAGTAAGTTTTTTGGTTTTACTGGTCGCTTTACACTGCACGGTCAAGACATCCGATTACTCATTCCGACTACCTTCATGAATAGAAGCGGTCAAGCCGTTGCTGCAATATCGAACTTCTACAAAATAGATTACACCCAACTATTGGTTGCGTTCGATGAACTCGACTTTGAGCCAGGCATCGCTAAATTCAAAATAGGTGGAAGCTCCACGCAAAATGGCATTCGCGACATTGTTGCGAACTTAGCCAATCAGCGAGAGTTTTTGCGCTTGAGAATAGGAATTGGTCATCCCGGACACAAAGGTAAAGTAACTGGTCATGTTTTAGGTAAAGCCTCACAGGCTGAGCAAGAAAAAATAGATGCGGCTATAGACGAAGCTATACGCTGCATAGAAATATTGATTAAACAAGATTTAGTCTCTGCCACGCAGCGCTTACACTCTTTTAAAGCGGATTAAGTATTAGTTGGTATTGCGCATGGCGCAGTACTTCTCAAGAAATAGATATTAAAGGACAACGAATATGGGTTTCAAATGCGGCATTGTCGGCCTTCCGAACGTAGGTAAATCTACCCTTTTTAATGCATTGACTAAAGCAGGCATAGAAGCAGCCAACTTTCCATTTTGCACCATTGAGCCTAACACCGGTGTTGTACCCGTTCCTGACGAGCGCTTAACTGCACTAGCAGAAATAGTTAAACCTCAGCGTGTTATTCCTACAACTATGGAGTTTGTAGATATAGCAGGCTTGGTTGCCGGTGCATCAAAAGGTGAAGGTTTAGGTAATAAGTTTTTGGCGAATATCAGGGAGACCGATGCTATCGGTCACGTTGTGCGTTGTTTTGACGACGAAAACATTATTCATGTTGCAGGTAGAGTGGATCCTCAGGAAGATATTGATGTAATCAATACTGAACTTGCCCTTTCAGATTTAGAAACTGCAGAAAAAGCAATGCTTCGCGTTGGTAAACGAGCAAAGAGTGGTGATTCTGACGCTAAATTTGAACTAAAAGTACTGGAAAAGTTGCTACCGCACCTAAATGAGGGGGAGTTACTGCGCTCTGTTCAATTGAGTAAAGAAGAACATGCGGCAATTGCTTATATGAACTTCTTAACGTTAAAGCCAACGATGTATATTGCCAACGTTAATGAGGAGGGCTTTGAAAACAATCCATACCTTGACAAGGTGCGTGCGATAGCTGAAGCCGAAGGCGCTATTGTTGTTAGCGTTTGCGCAGCGATTGAATCAGATATTGCAGAACTAGACGAAGAAGAAAAAGCCGAGTTTATGGCTGAGCTAGGGCTAACTGAGCCTGGTTTGAATCGTGTAATTCGCGCTGGTTATAGCCTCTTAACGCTCGAGACATATTTTACAGCTGGCGTAAAAGAAGTGAGAGCTTGGACTTACCCTATCGGTTCAACCGCGCCACAAGGTGCTGGTAAAATTCATACTGATTTTGAAAAAGGTTTCATCCGTGCTGAAATTATTGGCTATGATGACTACATTGCATGCAAAGGCGAATCGGGTGCCAAAGATGCAGGTAAATGGCGTTTAGAAGGTAAAGAATACATCCTAAAAGACGGCGATGTAATCCACTTTAGATTTAACGTATAGAACAAGTTTAAGCCCACTATATAGCGAATATACTGGGCTTTTTTCAACGTTACAGCGCCATTGTTAAGACCTAAAATACTGTACCAACTTAGGCAATATTTCACTTCAATTTTTCTTCATAAATATTTCACACTCACTACAAAACCCAAATGTTAGATTCACCGTACTAAAGCGACATTATGTAAATACGACTTACCAGCGTAGGTCGGCGTTACGTCAATAGTATTTGGTGAACAGACGATATGAAAACACAGCTTCCTTTATTACCCGGCGAAACCGCCTTACCCAGTGCGCCGAACGTCATGCTGGACGATGGTACAAACTGTATACCGCAACATTACTTGTCTTATCATCATACAAAAGACTCTGTAGAAGACATAGTCGCTGAAATAAGCTACGACCCAAGCTATCTCCTATTTGTCGATGAAGACAATGGTGGGATATTCATTCAGGTCGGTATCATTGGTGTAGACAACTATCTAAGTCGACAATCGCAAGAAAGCCTAAAAATCGTATATGGACGACGTTGGCGTGTTGAACCTCAGCTTCCCTCTTCTGAAATTATACAAACTGCATTTTTAGCACTAATGAAAGCCAGAGAGCACGAAGTGCGAGAGCTCATCAAGTACAAAGAAAAAAACAAGGTAACTACACCCTTTAGTTGCCATCATGACTTGCCGCTAATGGCGATGTCGCGCAGAACAAATGCAAATGATGAGAATGTTCGCATAAGCGAAACTAAACTCAAAGAGGTGTTGGCTAAATTGCAGTACGATGAAGGTCACTTTGCGCTTACTCAGGTTTTGCCGCTGAATGGTGAACAACAGCTTATTACCATTGAATATAAAAAATCAGAGGCGACAAAACTGCCTGAATTACTATCGCTAACAAAGCTAAATGTGATCATTGAAGAATCAACAGAAAATGCATTTTTATTTAGTCTTATGGACGCACTGCTGCACTTGAGTAACCGCCATGTAGAAGAACATTTTACTTTTAAGACATTTGCACGCTTTTCGAGAAAAAATAGCATTGGAAAGATAAGTGATTTGTCAGCGAAAACCCGACACAAAGGCCTCACGGAAAATGATGCAAACTTCGCCGTCGCGTTTAAACAAAGTAACTACGAAACAGATGAAACGAGAGTACCTAGATTATCAGACTCAGTGTTGGGGCACAAACTCGCACTGCAAATGCAAAAATTCAATATAGGAACCGGAATATTGCCAAGAAAACACCCTTAATGTTGGTCATTATTTAGCTTTCTTGATTATTTTGTGTCCAACCAGTTATTTCATGCAAAAAAGGGGTTGACGACCTCACTTCAACTAAGCATAATACGCGCCACTCTGAAACAGACAAGCGCTGGTAGGGGTAATGATGGCTACGTAGCTCAGCTGGTTAGAGCACATCACTCATAATGATGGGGTCGCAGGTTCGAGTCCCGCCGTAGCCACCAATTCACTTGTTAGGAATAATAAGTGACTGAGATATGCGGGAGTGGTGGAATTGGTAGACACGCTGGATTTAGGTTCCAGTGCTTCACGGCGTGAGAGTTCAAGTCTCTCCTTCCGCACCAAAAAAAACTGTTGGGGTATAGCCAAGTTGGTAAGGCAACGGGTTTTGATCCCGTCATTCGTAGGTTCGAGTCCTGCTACCCCAGCCAATCAGTTTTTTAAAACTCAAAATTTTGAGTTGTAATTTAGAACATCCTTGATTACTCTTGGGGTATAGCCAAGTTGGTAAGGCAACGGGTTTTGATCCCGTCATTCGTAGGTTCGAGTCCTGCTACCCCAGCCAAATTTCACGAACGCCGGTTTACCCGGCGTTTTTGCGTTTTAAAGGAAAAGAATTTTGTTACTTGACTCAGTCACGAAGAACCAAACCCTCAGTACCGAATTTTCAGACATTTTTTCTCAATTATTTTTTAATGCCAGTGAGGCCGTCACTAACACTGTCGACTTCATCAACATGGTGTTATGGGGTGATGGGCAGGTGCTTATCTTTATGCTCTTGATTGCGGGCGTCTGGTTTACAGTAAAACTTAAATTTATCCAGTTACTAAACTTCAAACATATGTTTTCCTTGCTGAAAGGCAGTAGCAAAAGTGACGCCGCGGGGATCAGTTCGTTCCAAGCGCTATGCACTAGCCTATCGGCGAGAGTCGGCACCGGTAATTTAGCCGGTGTTGCAGTGGCTATATCATTAGGTGGTGCTGGCGCAATATTTTGGATGTGGGTTATTGCCCTGCTCGGCATGGCAACTGGTTATGCTGAAAGCGTATTAGGCCAAGTATATAAAATAAAAGATGAGAACGGTGAATATAGAGGCGGCCCAGCATACTATATCAAGCAAGGTTTAAATAATTCTTGGTTCGCTATTCTATTTGCCTTATGTTTATTTTTTGGCTACGGATTTGTATTTTCAGCGGTTCAAGCGAATACCATCACTGACGCGCTCAGCAATAGCTATGGCATCGAAACCTTTCATTCAGGACTGGTCATTATTATCTTAGCGGGTTTAATCGTCATTGGCGGTTTGCGCGCAATTGCAAGATTTGCCGAATGGATCGTCCCTTTTATGGGGATCGCATACGTTTTAGTTGCCCTTGTTATTACCATTATCAATATTCAATTATTGCCTGACGTTATCATAGACATCGTAAAATCTGCGTTTGGTTTACAAGAAGCTGGAGCCGGTGCATTTGCCGCGGCAGTGAAGAATGGGATACAGCGTGGATTATATTCTAACGAAGCGGGTTCCGGCAGTGTACCGCACGCTGCGGCTAGTGCCTCTCCTCATCCTAACCATCCTGTATCACAAGGCTATATACAAATGCTCGGCGTATTTATTGATACGATGATTTTGTGCACTTGCACTGCTTTCATCATATTGCTAGCTGGTCACGGCAATGAAGTTGGTCAAATGGAAGGTATTCGATTAACCCAGACTGCGATGGAGAGTCACCTGGGAGCTTACGGCGGCGATTTTGTTGCAGCAGCGATTAGTTTGTTTGCATTTACCTCAGTGGTCGCAAACTACGCTTACGGTGAGAGTAATTTACATGTGTTTAAGCTAGACAACAAATATGGCCGAGCTTTTTATACGACGGGTTATCTTGCGATGATTTTGTGGGGCTCTATGGCTGCAGTGCCAAAAGTTTGGGCAATGGCAGATATGGCGTTAGGTTTGATGACCGTCGTAAACATCATCGCTATAGTATTGCTTACACCTACCATTGTAGCGGTTACAAAAGACTACAATGAAAAGCGCAAGAACCAAGCTAAAATGGATTTTGTGGAAGCTGATTGCAACATTCAAGGTAGCACAGAAGACAAAATCTGGAAGTAAGAACAAACATTCTATTGGTGGGCTAACTAAGTAAAGGATACTCACCAATAGAAAACACTGCCCGCGCATGGACTCATTCGATATAGTTGGCAGAAATTTACACCACCTACATTTACACCACCTACATTTACACCACCTACATATACATCGCCTACATATACATAAAGAGCTGAATAATAAGCAAAATGACTATCAGTGGTATTACCCACTTCATAAACTTAGCTTGAGTTTCAGGAGATATCCTCATATTTGACTTCTCAAGCATGGGAACGATAACGATTAAGGCAATAAACAACACTGCCAAAATACCTAAAACTGCCATAACTATTTCCTTTTTTAAGATGTAGCGTTAATCCGCTACTTACGCACTGTTTTTAGACTTCTTTGTGCCCTGTACTGGGCCATGAGTGATAGTTAAAGACTATTGCTATTCAATACCCATCGCGTATTTCAGTGCTTTATTCTTGATTGGTCCGGCCTTGTTAGCGACTCGAACGCCAAGATTACGGAGCAATTTCAGAGGCGCCACATCATTACTGAAAGTTTGATAGAACACGTCCATCGCACTCATCATAAGCAAGTTTGGTGTTCGCCTCTTATTTTCATAATCAAGTAGTGCTTCGTGATTAGATTCAGTAATGGGGTTGTTTTTGATCGATTCAACTAACGCTGCAACATCTTTAAAACCAAGATTCACACCTTGTCCCGCCAATGGATTAATTTGATGAGCCGCGTCTCCAATTAATACCACGTTGTTTCGCGAATACCGGTTAGCGTGCATCCGTCGCAGTGGAAAAGCGGTTTTATCTACTACCTCGAATTCTCCTAAACTCGATGGAAACCGAGCTTTAACGTCCTTTTTAATCTCTTGAATACTGGTATTTCGAATATGTTGGCTTGTCGCTGAATCCGCGTACCAGACCAAGTTAGCGTAACCATCAAACAAAGGGAGGAAAGCAATCGGTCCCTGTGGTGTAAACTGCTGCCATGTTGCAGATTCAAATTCCGACATCATTTTTACTAACAAGACATTCGCACGCTGTTCGTATTGCCAACCTGTAATGCCAATATTTGCTTCTTCGCGCAGCTGAGAGTTTCCGCCATCGGCACCAATCAGAGTGTTAGCGTGAATATGATTACCGTTGTCTAGCGCTATACAACCGTTTGAAACATTGATATCGACCGCTCTAGCATATACTACTTGAATATTATCAGCGTGCTCACTTTCAATAGTCTCCAACAGTGCGAGCTGCAATATTCGGTTTTCAACGAAGTAACCTAAATAATTCTCTCCTATCTGTGAAGCTTCAAAATGCAGAGGACTGGCGGCGTTTTCCCAAACCGATAGGCGTTGATATTGCTGGCATCGCATGGCCAACACCTTATCCCACACCTTGTATCGTTGCAGAAGGCGCTGAGTAAAGCGATTCAAGGCTGACACTCTTAAATCAGGTAAGCTGTCCACGTTGAATGGTTCTGGCTGGCGAGCTTCTATTACCGCTACTTTATATCCCAATTCTGACAGGCCAATGGCCATAGCGCCACCAATCATGCCGCCACCAAAAATGCAGTAATCTGCGATTATGTCCATGCGTTCCCACTTTTTCTGCGGCTAAATGTGTTCATTTGCTGTCTCTACTCCACTACTTTTATTTAACCTTAATGCTAGTTTGTCATTTATGTGAAGATATGACCTAAAAATAGACTGTTCAGCAGCGAAGTTCAAAATAGTTGTTAGCTTTTGTTTACGTTCTAATGAATAAAGAGTTCACGTTTTCAGTAACCTTCATTGAGTAACAATAGGTAGTAAAAAACATGACCTTAAATAAATCTTCTGTGGCTTAGCACACGCATCAAGATACAACGCTAGCATAATAATGATCTAAGTTCCGTCGAGATTCACTTCAGAGGTTCTCTTATTCAACATCCCGATGACGCTTCCTCTATTCCGTTTCATAAATTACGTTTCATAATATCGTTAATATGCACATCCGCCAACTCGACAAAATGATAATTGGGCGATGGTCAAAGCTATGAGCAGTTATTCCTTGCTTAAGTTCTGTTAATTATCTTTATTTATGCAGAGAATGTAACGATTAAACAACGATGCTCTGGCAATAAAAAAGAAAAGATAGATGACAGACCGGTTTGCACTAGCGTCTGTCACTGTTTCAGTCTAAAATGTACGGTTACACACAATCATTCTCACTAGAATGAATCATCGACACGAACTCGAGAAAATCGTTCGTTCGAACCGTAACGACCTAATAAAAGACGAAATATTGCCACTATGAACAAGAAGTTATTTATCAAAACCTGGGGCTGCCAGATGAACGAGTATGATTCTGAGAAGATGGCAGATCTCCTCGACTCAACTCATGGCTATACGCTAGCGGAAGAAGCTGAAGATGCGGATGTTATCTTGCTGAATACCTGCTCAATTCGCGAAAAAGCACAGGAAAAGGTATTTCATCAATTAGGTCGCTGGAAGAACCTCAAACAAAGTAAGCCTGACTTAATCATTGGCGTTGGCGGTTGTGTTGCATCGCAAGAAGGCGCGGAAATAAGAAAACGTGCCCCTTACGTGGATATCGTATTTGGGCCACAGACGCTGCACCGCTTGCCAGAAATGATTAAGCAAATTAAAGGTGGCGACAAGTCCGTTGTCGATGTTAGCTTTCCAGAAATCGAAAAATTTGACCGTTTGCCAGAGCCTCGTGCAGACGGCCCCACGGCTTTTGTCTCTATCATGGAAGGTTGCTCAAAGTATTGTAGCTTCTGTGTTGTACCATACACGCGCGGCGAAGAAGTCAGCCGTCCAGTAGACGATGTCCTGCTAGAAGTTGCTCAGCTTGCAGCACAAGGCGTACGTGAAGTTAATTTATTAGGACAAAATGTAAATGCGTTCAGAGGCCCACACTACGACGGCAATGTGTGTCGTTTTGCCGAGCTACTAGAACTGGTAGCCTCAATAGATGGTATTGACCGCATTCGTTACACAACATCTCATCCTGTTGAATTTACAGATGATATTGTTGAGGCTTACAAACACATTCCTGAGCTTGTAGACCATTTACATTTACCAGTGCAAAGCGGCTCGGACCGTATTCTTACTCAAATGAAACGTGGTCATACCGCCATTGAGTATAAATCTATTATTCGGAAATTGAAGAAAGTGCGTCCTAATCTTTGTATGTCTTCTGACTTCATTATCGGATTCCCTGGTGAAACGGATGCCGATTTCGAAGCAACAATGGATCTTATAAGTGCCATCGACTACGACATGAGCTTTAGCTTCATATATAGCTCGCGACCCGGTACGCCAGCAGCTGATATTGTTGACGACGTTACGGAAGCAACTAAAAAGCAGCGACTACAAATATTACAACAGCGAATTAATCAAAATGCGCACCGTATCGCTCGCCACATGCTAAACACAACTCAACGTATTCTTGTTGAAGGGCCGTCGAAGAAAAGTGTGATGGAATTAACCGGCAGAACCGAAAATAATCGAGTCGTTAATTTCGAAGGCTCTCCAGATATGATTGGCGAATTTGTTGACGTTGAAATTACAGAAGTTTACAGTAATTCACTGCGTGGCAAAGTGGTGCTGCGTGAAAAAGACATGGGATTGCGTGTTGCAGTATCGCCCCAGAGTATTTTGGCCAAAAAGCCGCAACCTGACAATAATGGTGTGACTCAATTCGTTCCTGCGTAAGAAATAGTTCACGTGAACTAAACGCAGTTTCAGAATGAGCTAAAGCCCTAAATAGAAGAGATTATATTGACAAAGTTAGTAAGTAACGAAATCGTATTACAGCCACAAGATAATAAACGTTTATCAAGTCTTTGTGGGCCATTCGACGACAACATAAAGCAAATTGAACGCCGCTTAGGTGTTGAGATTACCTATCGGTCAAATGAATTCAAAGTACTAGGCGACCAGCAGCAGGCAAATGGCGCTAGCGAGCTTTTGAAATTGCTTTATATCGAAACCCAACCTGTAAAGGGCAGTGTTCCTGTTTTAGAGCCTAATCAGGTTCATTTAGCCATCCAAGAGGTAAAATGCTTAGAGCGCGCTGAAGCTGGGGATTACGGTAAAGAAGTTCATATTAAAACGAAACGTGGCGTGATTAAACCTCGTAATCCAAGCCAGTCAAAATACGTTTCAAACGTGGTAACTCACGACATCACTTTTGGTATTGGTCCTGCTGGAACGGGTAAAACTTATCTTGCGGTTGCCTGCGCTGTTGATGCACTTGAGCGACAGGAAGTAAGGCGTATTTTGTTGACTCGCCCAGCGGTTGAAGCAGGCGAAAAGCTTGGCTTTTTACCCGGTGACTTGTCCCAGAAGGTAGACCCTTACTTACGCCCTTTGTATGATGCTTTATTCGAGATGTTAGGTTTTGAAAAAGTCGAAAAATTGATTGAACGTAACGTAATCGAGGTTGCTCCACTAGCCTACATGCGCGGTAGAACACTCAATGACGCTTTTATCATCCTTGATGAAGGACAAAATACCAGCGTTGAACAAATGAAAATGTTCTTAACCCGCATTGGTTTTAACTCGCAAGCCGTGATTACCGGCGATATAACGCAAATTGATTTACCCAAAGGGGCAAAATCAGGCTTGCGTCACGCCATAGAAGTATTAAGTGATGTAAACGATATTTCCTTTAATTTCTTTACTGCACAAGATGTAGTGCGACACCCTGTGGTTGCTCGTATCGTGCAAGCCTACGAAGATTACGAGAGTAAGAAAGAGAGAGAATTACTGGAAAAGCAGCGGCAGAGAGAGGAACAGATAAAAAACGCTAGTCAGCATATAGATGAGCAAAACTTAAATCAAACAAGTAAACAGCCTAGTAATGACGATCGAAGTTGATTTACAAAACGTGATTGAGCAAGATACGCTCAATCACGTGTTACCGACAGCAACGCAAATTGAAAAATGGCTGAACACGACTATCGAAATGCTTCGTTCACCCAGCCCTGCGCAATGTATCGCTGCACCCACTGCACGCTCAACTCCCTTTGTATCTTCTGAAACGACCTCGAACGATGATTCTGAGCTCAGTAGCGAAGATATCGAAACTATGCATCAAGAGATATTTGAAGTGACGCTGCGCATAGTAGACCTTGTCGAATCACGCCAGCTTAACTCAGACTATAGAAACAAAGATAAACCAACAAATGTGTTATCCTTTCCCTTTGAAGCACCTGAGCATATTGAGATGCCATTCTTAGGCGACTTAGTTGTGTGCGCCGCTGTTGTTGAGCAAGAAGCGAAAGAGCAAGACAAGCAGGTGACGAATCATTGGGCGCATCTGTGCGTGCACGGGCTGTTGCATTTGTTGGGTTATGACCATATAGATGAAGAAGAAGCGCAAGAAATGGAAGGTCTTGAAACCGCTATACTTGCAAAATTAAACATTGACGATCCCTACCAAGATCATTAATTATACCGTTACTAGGAAATAGATAAAAATATCATGAGCGACGACAACCCCCACTCTACCAGCGGTTCCTCAAATAAAAACTGGCTTGATCGCTTAGCCGGATCTTTTAAGGGCGAACCGAGAAACAGAGAAGAACTTTCTGAAGTCATTTCAGATGCCGAGCAGCGTGACGTAATTGACCCTCAAACAAAAGAGATGATAGAAGGCGTAATGACTGTAAGCGAAATTCGTGTCAGGGAAATTATGATCCCCAGAGCACAAATGGTCACCATCGACATTGAACAAGGTGTTGAACAATTTCTGCCTATTATGCTCGACCACGCTCACTCCCGTTACCCAGTTATTTCCGAAGACAAAGACCACATTGAAGGGATCTTGCTCGCTAAAGATTTAATACCGTATGCGTTCTTACCAAACAAAGAATTTAAACTAAAAGAAGTACTGCGCGAAGCTATCATCGTTCCAGAAAGTAAGCGTGTTGACGTTTTACTAAAAGAGTTTCGTCAACAGCGCTACCATATGGCGATTGTTGTAGATGAATACGGCGGCGTTTCTGGTTTAGTTACCATTGAAGATATTTTGGAGCTCATTGTTGGCGAAATCGAAGATGAGTATGATGATGAAATCAAGGAAACGGATGAAATTCGTCCGCTTAATAAACATACTTATTCGGTGAAAGCATTAACGTCTGTCGAAGACTTTAATCGATTTTTTGAAAGCAATTTGAATGAAGAAGAATCCGATACGATTGGTGGTGTCGTTTTGCGTGCATTTGGTCACATGCCAGACACTGATGACGAAATTACGATAGAAAATATGAAGTTTAAGGTCACTAGTTCAGATAAGCGTCGTATTGTGCAGCTAAAAATTACGCTGCTTGATTCAGAGGACTAGACGCTGAATATTTGGCTAAAGAGCTTTTTGCTTTTCATTTTAGGCGCGAGTTTAACCTTCGCCTTTGCTCCGTTTAAGGCTTGGTGGCTGCCATTTATCGTCCTTCCACTGTGGTTTTTTGTTCAGTCTCAACAGACCAAAGATAGTTTTAAAACAGCTTGGTTTTTTAGCTTCGGCTACTTTGCTGCAGGTATTAGTTGGATACATGTCAGCATATCTGTGCACGGTGGTGTTCCTTTAATTGCCTCTATAGGCATGATGTCGGTCCTATGCGCTTATTTGGCTCTATTCCCTGCATTCGCAATGTGGCTAACAAATCGCTTTTTTGATAAACAGTTTTGGTCGCTGACCCTACCACTACTTTGGTTAGTCTTAGAGTTTGCTCGAGCACACTTTATGACCGGATTTCCCTGGTTGTCTATCGGGTATAGTCAATTACATGGTCCGTTGAGTGGGTGGATCCCGCTGATAGGTGAAATTGGTGTTAGCGCAATCCTAATTCTAATCACCGTCAATCTAGGGCTGATGCTGAATCAATTTCAAACGAATAAAAGAGTGGCGAGTAATCAACTCCAAGCCGTATTTGTAGGCCTCATTCTATGTGTATCTGGTGTAGTCTTAGACAAAGTCGACTGGACTCAAGAAAGTGGTCAAGTAAAGCGCGTCACTATGGTTCAAGGCAATATTGAACAAACTATTCGTTGGGTTCCCGAACAAGATCGCCCAACTATGCAGAAATACTGGAATTTAAGCAGTGAACACTGGGATTCTGACCTCATAATTTGGCCAGAAGCAGCCATTCCTAAACTTGAGATTGCGGCAACTGACTTTCTTGAGCTGCTCGATAAAAAAGCGACAGAAACAAATACAGCGCTCATTACAGGTATTGTTGACGTAAATTATAATACTGAGAAAATTTATAATAATTTACTGAGCTTAGGCAATGATGAGCTAAACAAAAATACGATACCCTACCAGTATGGGCATAAAAACCGTTTTGCCAAACATCATTTATTGCCCATTGGTGAGTTTGTTCCCTTCGAATCCATATTGAGAAAACTCGCGCCAATATTCGACTTACCCATGTCCTCATTTACAAGAGGTAGCTACGTGCAGCCGAACTTGTTAGCAAATGGAATGACGCTCACACCTGCTATCTGTTTTGAAATAGCATTTCCGAGTCAAATAAGCGCAAATCTAACTGACCAAACCGACGCGATTATTACAGTGAGTAATGACGCATGGTTTGGCGATTCACATGGGCCGCATCAGCATTTAGAGATAGCTCAAATGCGCGCCAAAGAATTTGGTTTGCCTGTGCTGCGCTCAACCAACACAGGAGTAACAGCATTTGTTGACCATAGAGGAGAGATTACTGCCTTAGCTCCTCAGTTCGAAGATACTGTCCTAAGCGAAAACGTTTTGCTGGTTACTGGAAAAACACCTTACAGACAGCTAGGTAACTCGCCGGTTTATATTTTCTTTCTGATTTTATTCGCAGTTGGCGTCGTTCTGACGCACAGGAAAATGAAATAGAGTCTTATTTTGAATACATAGGCCACACGCTAATTTCGAAAAAATTGGGTGCTGTAGTAATGTGATTTTGCCCTGCTCAAAAAGAATCAATCACCGTTAAGCAGATCAAACCACTGCGCCAACATTAGCGGGTATACTGCACAAATAATAAGAAATACGTCTTACCATGAATACGGTGAAGCGTTAAAAAAGGTAAACGTTTTTGCAAATTTTCAATACCATAAACAAAAGCAATCTGCGTGGCGATATTCTTGGTGGAGTCACCGCTGCTATTGTCTCTTTGCCACTGGCATTAACGTTTGGGGTTGCCTCGGGTGCAGGACCAGAAGCGGGTTTATATGGCGCGATTATTATCGGCTTGTTTGCTGCATTGTTCGGCGGTACTCCTACTCTAATTTCTGAACCAACCGGGCCTATGACAGTTATCATGGCGGCGGTTGTTACCACACTGGTTGCCAATAATCCTGACAATGGTTTGGCAATGGCATTCACCGTAGTCATGATTGCAGGTTTAACCCAAATTATTTTCGGTATCATGAAACTCGGCAAATATATCACCATGATGCCTTATAGTGTTATCAGTGGCTTTATGTCTGGCATCGGCTGCATTTTGATAGTCATGCAGCTCGCCCCCGCTTTAGGCTCTGCAGCGCCCGCCGGTGGGGTAATAGGCACCCTTACATCGCTACCAGACATTGTTAAAGATATCAGTTTTATTGAATTTGGCATGGCACTCGCCACCATCGCTATCTTATATTTAACGCCCAAAAAACTTAAAAATATTGTGCCTCCGCAGCTCATCGCGCTCATTATGATATCTCTCGTGTCAGTTCTATTCTTCCAAACAATTGATATTAGACGAATTGGCGAAATAAACGTCACGCTACCTTCCATTGTGTTACCCGAATTTACCCCAGACCAAATAAGAACCATGATCCTTGATGGCATCGTTCTTGGCATGCTTGGATGCATTGACTCAATGTTAACGTCGGTCATCGCAGACAATCTTACAAGAAGCGAACACAAATCAGATAAAGAGCTAATTGGTCAAGGCATCGGTAACATGATGTCCGGTTTATTCGGCGGTTTACCAGGTGCAGGTGCGACCATGGGAACCGTTGTAAATATTCAGGCAGGAGCCAAAACGGCGCTCTCTGGGCTAATCCGAGTATTAGTTTTAGTCCTAGCTGTTTTCGGAGCCTCCAATCTGATCTCGGTGATCCCAATAGCTGTGTTGGCAGGTATAGCGGTGAAAGTCGGTATAGACATACTTGATTGGAGCTTCATTAAGCGCGCTCACAGAGTTTCTAAGCAATCATCCTTAATTATGTATGCGGTATTGTTGCTGACAGTATTTGTTGACCTTGTCGTAGCTGTAGGCATCGGTGTCTTTATTGCCAACATAATGACCATCGAAAAACTCAGTGCATCGCAGGAAAAGAATATCAAAGCGATCAGCGACGTTGACGGTCAATTGCCACTCAACAGTGAGCAACGACAATTACTTAACAAGGCCAATGGCCAAATTTTGTTCTTCTATTTAAGTGGCACTATGATATTTGGTGTTTCAAAAGCATTGTCTCGCGAATTAAGCAGCATGACCGAACACCGAGTAATTATTATCGACTTAAGCGATGTATCGTTCCTTGACGATACTATTGCCCTTGCAATAGAGAACTTAATTAAAGATGCTAATCAACTAGAAAAACATATTCTTATGTTAGTGAAAAAAGGCAGTTCAAAGAAAAAGCTTCAGAAGATGGGGTTTTCTGACATTTTACCATCCGATGCATATGTCAGTAATCGGACAGAAGCACTAACCAAGGCAACGGAGTGGTTGAACGCTCAGGAACTAGCCTAAGCGCTGTTCGGATATAGTCTTGGTCACAGCACGGAGATGGCTGCGGCTATGACTATCGCTTTAGTTTAAATATACTCTACTTCAATGATTTCAAACTCAACGCTACCCGCTGGCGTTTGGATATTAACAACATCATCAACCACTTTGCCGACCAAGCCTCGCGCAATCGGTGAATTGACCGAAATAAGGAGTTTCTTAATATCTGATTCATCATCACCCACAATTTTATAGGTAATTTCTTCCTCTGTTTTGCAATTCATCACGGTCACTGTTGTGCCAAATATCACTTTGCCAGTGTTTGGTATTTTCGTTACATCAATAATTTGTGCGTTTGACAATTTACCTTCAATGTCTTGAATACGGCCTTCACAGAAACTTTGTTGCTCACGCGCTGCATGATACTCCGCGTTTTCCTTTAAATCGCCGTGCTCACGCGCAGTCGCAATTGACTTAATGATCTCTGGGCGTTTTACTGTCTTCAATTCAAGCAATTCTTTTTGCAACATTTTTGCGCCATGCGCAGTCATTGGATATGTAGTCATGTATCTACTCTTTATTTTTTGTAGTATCTAAAACGGAATTGGTGCCATTAATATTCATTAGACAAAGCGTTCCAGAGAACATTTCACCGATCCATACTAGGCAAAAATGCGCCAATCACGGCGCATTTCATATTCAATCAATAATTTGATTATATACTATTTTTGAAATGGCTAAAGCCCGTTAACAGACTTCAGCCCAATATTCATCAAGTTTACCTAAGCGTTTATTCGCTTATGCAGTTCTTGCACCGACGTAACGTTGGTTTTTGCATCAGCAGTTCGCGCTCTGATTGTTGCAAAAGCAGCATTCAGCGTGGTGGTGTAACTTATCTTGTTAAGCAATGCTTCACGACGAATATAAACAGAATCGTTTATTGCCTGTCTACCCTCTGTGGTATTTACTACGTAACAGTACTCGCCATTTTTAATTGCATCAACAATATTAGGGCGACCTTCAGAGAGTTTGTTTACAACAGCGCATTTTACGCCATGTTCACCCAAAAAGTGTGCTGTTCCTTTCGTTGCTTCGACAGTAAAGCCCTGCTCTATCATTTCTTTTGCCAATCCAATTAAGCGCTGCTTATCATTATTGCGAACAGATAAGAGTACTTTGCCTTCGACAGGCAGAGGTGCTGAAGCGCCCAAGTTTGCTTTAGCATAAGCTTCATCAAAGCCGTTACCCACGCCCATCACTTCGCCTGTTGAACGCATCTCTGGGCCCAACAGTGGATCGACACCTTGAAATTTAGCAAACGGCAAAACAACTTCTTTTACGCTGAAGAAAGGTGGAATTATCTCTTTAGTGAAGCCTTGCTTAGCTAAACTTGTTCCGGCCATTACTCGCGCAGCAATTTTGGCTAGTGGCGCACCTGTCGCTTTTGAAACAAATGGAACGGTTCTAGCAGCTCGCGGATTAACTTCAATCAAATATACTTCATTGTCTTTAATCGCAAATTGCGTATTCATCAAACCTACAACTTCAAGCTCTAAGGCCATTTGCGTCACTTGCTTGCGCATGACGTCCTGAATTTCTTTTGACAGTGTATACGGAGGTAAGCTACACGCTGAATCCCCTGAGTGCACGCCGGCTTGTTCAATATGCTCCATGATACCGCCAATCACAACTTGCTCACCATCGCAAATAGCGTCTATATCAACTTCAATAGCATCGTCCAAGAAACGGTCAAGCAAAACGGGACTATCGTTAGATACTTTTACTGCTTCATTCAAATAGCGTCTCAAATCCTGCAGATCATAAACAATCTCCATTGCTCGGCCGCCTAATACGTATGAGGGACGCACCACTAATGGAAAGCCAATAATTGCAGCCTGAGTCATGGCTTCTTCCATATTGCTAACAGTCGCATTTGCAGGTTGCTTCAACCCTAGTTTGTTGACCATATGCTGGAAGCGTTCACGGTCCTCTGCGCGATCAATCGCATCAGGCGACGTGCCAATAATCGGCACACCATTTTCTTTCAACGCTCTCGCTAACTTAAGTGGTGTTTGCCCACCGTACTGCACAATGACGCCTTTCGGCTTTTCAATGCGCACTATCTCCAACACGTCTTCTAAGGTAACAGGCTCGAAATATAGGCGGTCTGATGTGTCGTAATCGGTCGAAACAGTTTCAGGGTTACAGTTAACCATAATTGTCTCATAACCATCTTCGCGCATCGCTAATGCAGCGTGCACGCAGCAATAGTCAAATTCAATGCCTTGGCCTATGCGGTTTGGACCGCCACCAAGCACCATGATCTTTTCTCTATTGGACGGATTCGACTCGCATTCTTCATCATATGTGCTGTACATGTAAGCTGTCGAGGTGCTGAATTCTGCAGCACAAGTGTCTACGCGCTTATAAACCGGCAGTACATTAAACTTATTGCGCATATCACGCACATCATCCTCAGCTACACTGGTTAGCTCTGCTAATCTTGCATCGGCAAAGCCTTTGCGCTTGAGCGTACGCATTAGTTTTTCATCAATTTCTGACAAGCCGATGCGTTCTACCAGTTGCTCTAATTGCACGATGTCTTCTATTTGCACTAAATACCAACGGTCAATGTTGGTAAGTGAATGCACTTCATCTACTGACATGCCCATTCTAAAAGCATCACCGATATACCAAATACGCTCAGCGCCCGGTTCACGGAGTTCATAAATAATTTTGTTTTTGGCTTCTGGGTCATTCAAATCAAGAATTGGATTCAGGCCTGACACGCCAACTTCGAGTCCACGCAATGCTTTTTGCAATGACTCTTGCATATTACGGCCAATCGCCATGACTTCGCCAACTGACTTCATTTGTGTTGTCAGACGGTCATTTGAACCAGCAAACTTTTCAAAATTAAAACGCGGTATTTTCGTTACTACATAGTCAATTGCAGGTTCAAACGAAGCCGGCGTTAAACCGCCTGTAATATCATTTGCTAATTCATCCAGTGTATAACCAATCGCTAATTTTGCCGCAATTTTGGCAATTGGAAATCCTGTTGCTTTGGACGCAAGCGCCGACGAACGCGACACCCGTGGGTTCATTTCAATAATGACCATACGACCGGTGTCTGGACAGACGCCGAACTGCACGTTTGAGCCACCCGTTTCAACACCAATTTCGCGTAACACTGCCATTGCCGCATTTCGCATTATTTGAAACTCTTTATCGGTCAAGGTCTGTGCTGGTGCAACCGTTATAGAGTCGCCGGTGTGCACACCCATTGGGTCAATGTTTTCAATTGTACAAACGATAATACAGTTATCGGCTTTATCCCGCACCACTTCCATTTCATATTCTTTCCAGCCTATTAATGACTCATCAATAAGCAGTTCAGATGTGGGCGATAAATCCAAACCCCGAGTACATATTTCGGTGAATTCATCTTTGTTGTAAGCGATACCGCCACCGCTTCCACCCATGGTAAACGAAGGCCGGATAATGCATGGAAAGCCAATGCGTGTAGATACATCATAGGCTTGATCTAAGTTATGCGCTATTTCAGCTCTTGGGCATTCTAAACCGATCGACTTCATGGCTTTATCGAAGCGTTCTCTATCTTCGGCTTTATCAATAGCGTCCGCAGAAGCGCCAATTAATTCGACGTTGAATTCTTCTAAAACACCGTATTTATTAAGATCCAATGCACAGTTAAGCGCAGTTTGGCCCCCCATCGTAGGTAACACGGCATCAGGTCTTTCTTTAGCAATAATGTTGCGAACAACTTCCCATTGAATTGGCTCAATATAAGTTGCATCCGCCATTTCTGGGTCAGTCATAATAGTGGCTGGATTGGAGTTAACAAGAATAACTCGGTAACCCTCTTCACGTAATGCTTTACAAGCTTGCGCGCCGGAGTAGTCAAACTCACAAGCTTGACCGATCACGATAGGTCCAGCACCAAGAATTAGGATACTCTTGAGGTCGGTACGTTTTGGCATAGTCTGATTTCCTACTATTAAGCTTGTTTCTGAGACTGAACTATTTGTTCAATAAATTTGTCGAATAACGGTGCCGCATCGTGCGGACCAGGACTCGCTTCAGGGTGCCCTTGGAAGCTAAACGCAGGTTTATCTGTGCGCTCAATTCCCTGCAGCGATTTATCAAATAAAGAAACGTGAGTGACTTTAAGGCAATCGGGCAGTGACGTTTCATCCACAGCAAAACCGTGATTTTGGCTTGTAATCATAACAACATTTCGCGCTAAATCCTTCACAGGATGGTTTGCGCCATGATGGCCAAATTTCATCTTTTCTGTTTTTGCACCACTCGCTAATGCTAATAATTGGTGTCCAAGACAAATACCGAAGATTGGAATCGATTTTTCAAGAAAAACCTTGATAGCCTCAATAGCATAATCACAAGGCTCGGGGTCACCGGGACCATTTGATAAAAATATACCGTCTGGATTTAACGCCAAAACATCTGCTGCTGAGGTTTGCGCGGGAACTAGTGTGAGTTTACAGCCACGGTCTACTAGCATTCTCAAGATATTACTCTTAGCGCCGAAATCATAAGCAACAACATGGTAAGGCAAGCCTTGCTTATCAATATCATAACCTTTGCCAAGCTGCCACGAACCATCAGTCCACTCTGTTTGCTCTGCCCTAGAGACAACTTTTGCGAGATCCATTCCCTTTAACCCAGGAAATGCCTTCGCCTCAGCTAAAGCTTGCTCTTGCGTTAACGCACCAGCAGTCACTATACAGCCTCGTTGAGCACCTTTATCACGCAAAATACGCGTTAAACGTCGTGTATCAATATCGGCTATTGCAACAATATTATTTTCGACAAGATAATCAGAAAGAGTTTGTTCGCTTCTGAAATTACTAGCGATTAGAGGGAGGTCACGAATTATTAGGCCTTTAGCCCATATTTTATCAGATTCGACATCTTCGGAATTTACTCCGGTGTTACCTATGTGAGGGTATGTCAGTGTGATGATTTGTTCAGCGTATGATGGGTCGGTAAGAATTTCTTGATAACCAGTCATCGATGTATTGAAAACGACTTCTCCAACACTGTGACCTACACAACCTATTGCGGTACCATTGAAAACAGAACCATCTTCTAGCACTAAAAGGGCAGAAATAGCCAAGTCAACCTCCTAAAATTAAAGGTAACAAGGGAAATAACAGCGAAATGCTAATATTTCCGAAAAATACGTGAAAAGCATCAAAAAAGGGCTTTTCACATAGCTTCTTCGCGAATCTTCGCACTTTCAACACATAAGCGCTAACTCAATCATATGGCTTTTCTTGCCGTAGATTTTTGCTTGCGCCTAGAGCGAAATTGCAAATTTGTGGCAAATTCCGCTGATTATATATTAATGCTTGCAAATGATCTAATTGTTTCTCAAATTAAACAAGTAAATATGGAAAAACACGCACTCCGCTTAAATTATGTAAGCAAAGCTTTAAAAAAGACAATAATCAAGCCTCTTATTGCCAATGACAATAGGAGTAAGCTCGTTTTAAGCAAGTATTAAGTTAGAGCAAACTTAATACTTGTTGCATGCTATAGAGACCTGGAGGTTTGTCCTTAACCCAAATGGCAGCCGTTATTGCGCCATTGGCAAAGGTCAAGCGACTTGATGCTTTATGCGTCAACTCTATTCTTTCACCTATTGTTGCAAATATTGCAGTATGCTCGCCCACTATATCGCCTGCTCGGATAGTACAGAATCCGATGCTTTCTCGATCGCGTTCACCAGTAGCTCCTTCTCGACCGTAAATAGCACATTTAGACAGGTCACGTCCCAATTCATCTGCAATTACTTGACCGATAGCGACGGCGGTTCCAGAAGGAGCGTCCTTTTTAAATCGGTGATGTGCTTCTACTATTTCTATATCAGCATCTTTTCCCATTACTGCACTCGCCTGTCTTGCCAAACTCAGTAATAAATTAACGCCAACACTATAGTTAGCAGCAAAAACAATCGGAATTGACTTCGCAGCTTGATCAATCATCGCCAACTCGTCCGCAGACAATCCAGTTGTACCTATCACCATCGCTTTATTATTGCTTACGCACCACTCAATATTCGCGTGTAAAGCCTCTGGTAGCGTAAAGTCAACAATGACATCGGCTATTCCGGTAGGTTGCTTCTGAGCATCGCAGACCTTTATATACTGCTTCGCAATGCCGGACAGTTCGCCAGCGTCAATGCCAACAAGTGAAGAACCAGTGCGCACACTAGCAAAGCCGAGTGAAACGTCTGTATGTTGGTAGCAAGCATCAATTAACACACGCCCCATTCGTCCGTTAGCGCCCAAAACACCAATTTTAGTCATATAAACTCTATGTTTTTTTAGTTTGTGATATATTGCCCGAATTAGCGAAAAACCTAAAGCTAGATTTAAATTTTTAATAATAATTTTGTGGATTACAGGTCATCTTTCATCCTAACTCTGGTGTACTAGCCATAATGGTTATGTCGGTATAGGGTAGACCACCGTAGCGCACTAGCATTTTTTAATTTCGGAACCATTATGCAACAGTTATATGTTTGGGACTTCCCTACTCGTCTATTTCATTGGCTATTAGTCATTGCTATTTCTTCGCAGTACATCACTGCAGAACTACTCGATGATGCCATACAGTGGCATTTCTATGGAGGCTACAGCATATTAGGGCTGCTAGTTTTTAGAGTGCTATGGGGGTTTTGGGGTGCATATTACGCTAAGTTCTCACACTTTATTGTATCGCCACAAAGTGCGTGGAGGTACTCAAGAACCTTCACATGTCCAGACTATAAGCCCAGCGTTGGCCACAATCCTTTAGGCGCGTATTCAATCATTTTTATTCTGACAGTTTTATTAACGCAATCGATTAGCGGTTTGTTTATAAGTGATGACATCTTTCATAACGGTCCTTATTACAATGCCGTAGGAGAAGAAACACAGAATGTAATGAATTGGATTCATCACCAAGGCTTTAACGCTGTTTGGCTGTTTCTTGGGCTACATATCGGCGCTATGCTTGTTTACAAATTTGCGAAGAAACAAAATTTAGTAGTCAGTATGATCACAGGATATAAGCAGCATAAAAACGCATTATCAACTACGTCAACTAAGAACCACTGGATAAAGTTCGTTATTTTTTCCTGCTTGTCTGTGCTTGTCGTGTATTTAGTTGTAGTCACTTTTGCACCAGCCGTCGCAGATGATTTTTATTACTAAGTTTCATTTATTACATTTCAACAGGTAGGGCTTGCTGTTGAATAAAAAAGTGACCAACACTGCACATAAAAAAAGAGCGAAGATAGTTATCTTCGCTCTTTTACGTAATGGATCTACAGTATAGTTTAAATCAAAAATATGCGATCGCTTGAGAAATTGTTAATCCGTAAAGAATTGTCAGTCCCACTGCAACCGCAGTCTGTTTTAAAGCATCTTTCGACATTATGGCTAATCCTTTTTTTGTTTTTATTTAGGATTTAGCGCTATTAACTTCCGTTGTTTCCATAGAAGCCTCGCTGGATAATGAGGACCCTTCTCTACGATCATTGTACATGCTGTAAAAGCAATATAGCACTGGTACGAACAACCTGTTTGACACAAACACGTCGCCGTTAACATTAATATTACATAAAAAAACCATAAATGTAACACCACTTTTCAGTTAATTTACTTATTTAACGATATTACTATTTATAAAATGCAAATTGTTTTTAATTTCATTGAGTTAACAAAGCGTTTCATTAATTTATTCAAAGAACGCATATCGGTCGCTATTTTTTAAGCCGCTATTGTTTACTCTGTTTTAAATTTATCATGACAAGCTTTGCAAGTTGAACCCAGTGTCCCTATTGCGGAGCGGTAGTTGGCTTCATCTTTTGCTATCGCTACTTTCTGAAGATTAGCCGCTGCATCGACCATATCTTGTCTCTTGCTTTCAAAATCTCCCATTTCTTCCCAAATGGCGTCGGCAGCCTCAGTCTTCAATGAAAATTTTCTAGTATCCAATTCAAAATAATCTCCCATCATAAGAGACAACTGCTCGATACGCATAGCGTTGACTCTCATCACTTCAGCATCATAATCGATTTGGCCTTTGGCCATAGCGCCAAGTGGTCCCATATTACTTCTGACTAATTGCAGCACAGCTTGCCTAAACTGCACTGCAGTATTTGCCTGCTTTTCTGAGCTTGCTTCTTTTGCAGTAACGAAAGGTGTTGTAAGGGTTGCAGCTAAAGCCAATGAGATAAGCATCTTCTTCATAATATGTTCCTGTATTAAGGTTTTTATTTGCTGTTGTAAAATATGCGTTTCCGATTAGCATACTTAGGGTTTATCCAAAAAGCGAGTCCCTTTACCCTATTTAACGCTGCTAAAATGTCAAAATAACCTAATTTTAATAGCCAGTTAAGCATTATTGACGTAATTACGCTCGTTTGCTTTTTCGACAAACATTGCATGGAATTCACTTGCAAAAAAAAAAGCGCTCCATTTTGGAGCGCTTATCGCTTTTTACTTAACATTATCTCACTGTAAGGTTGAAATATGAGCGTTAAATTACTTCGTTAGGTCATCAAAAAACTTCTTAACCCCGTCGAAAAAGCCTTGTTCTTTCGGTCGGTGCTTGCCGCCACCAAGAGAAGCGTCGAACTCTTCCAACATTTCTCTTTGCTTTGTAGACAAATTAACCGGTGTTTCTATCACAACCTTACACATGAGATCGCCTATGCTTCCGCTGCGAACCGACTTGACTCCTTTGCCTCTGAGACGGAACATTTTGCCCGTTTGCGTCTCTTGTGAAATTTTCAGTTTTACTTTTCCATCTAAAGTAGGCACTTCTATTTCACCACCTAAGGCTGCCGTCGCGAATCCGAGCGGCACTTCACAATATAGATTATTACCATCTCGCGCAAAAATCTCATGTTCACGGATATTTACTTGAACGTATAAATCACCAGCAGGCGCACCACTTTCTCCCGCTTCACCTTCACCCGTTAAGCGAATTCTATCACCTGTATCAACACCTGCGGGCACTTTGACAGACAAGGTTTTCGTCTTTTCGACGCGTCCTTGACCGCGACATGGAGTACAAGGGTCGCTAATAATTTTACCTTTACCAGAACATGTTGGACACGTTTGCTGCACGGCAAAAAAGCCTTGGCGCATTTGTACTTGGCCATTTCCTTTACACGTTGGACAGGTTGTTGGCGAAGATCCTTTTTTCGCGCCTGAACCGTGACAAATATCACACTCTACGAGCGTAGGAACACGAATTTCAACGTCTTTACCACGAACTGCTTCCTCTAAAGACATCTCTAGGTTGTAGCGCAAGTCCGAACCCTGTCGAGCACGAGATTGACGGCCACGCCCACCGCCAAAAATGTCACCAAAAACATCGCCAAAGATATCACCGAAGTCTGCCCCTTGACCGTGGCCACCGCCACGATTCGGATCAACGCCTGCATGGCCATATTGATCGTAAGCAGCACGTTTTCGAGAATCTGTTAGGATTTCATGAGCTTCTTGTGCTTCTTTAAACTTTTCTTCCATGCCCTTGTCGCCCTGAGTGCGGTCAGGGTGGTATTTCATGGCGAGCTTCTTATAGGCTTTCTTGATAGTGCGCTCTTCGGCACCGCGTTCTACGCCTAATACCTCGTAATAGTCTCGTTTGGACATAAGATCAAAATTTCCTGCATTGTTTTTCTTTGTTTTATAAAGGCTCTTTAGGCCATCATTCTGAATTCAACTTCGTGTTTAAAAGTTCTTATAAAACAACAAATTAATATAAAGTAGTTGAGCTTGAATACAAACAAGGCGCAATCTGAATTTATCAGTTGCGCCCAGTATGTTGATCAGTGAATTAACAGCAATTATTTTTTGTCGTCTTTCACTTCTTCAAACTCAGCATCAACAACATCGTCGTCAGCTTTTCCAGACTTTGTTTCACCACCTTCTGGAGCGCCTTGGCCTTCTGCCGCGGCTTTCGCTTGAGCAATTTCCATTAGCTTTGAAGACGCTTCCATCAACGCTTGAGTCTTAGCTTCGATTTCCGCTTTGTCATCGCCTTTACGAGCAGTTTCTAGGGCATCTAGTGCTTCTTCGATCGTTTTCTTGTCTTCTTCCGGCAACGCATCGCCAGCTTCTTCAATTTGCGTTCGAGTTCCGTGTATCATGCCGTCAGCTTGGTTACGAGCCTGCACCAATTCTTCAAATTTGGCATCCGCTTCTTTATTAGCTACAGCGTCTTGCACCATTTGCTCGATTTCTTCATCGCTCAAACCGGAGTTAGCTTTGATGGTAATCTTTTGCTCTTTACCTGTGTCTTTGTCTTTTGCTGAAACATGCAAAATGCCGTCTGCATCAATGTCGAATGTAACTTCGATTTGAGGTGCGCCGCGCGTTGCTGGGCGTATACCCTCTAGGTTAAATTGTCCTAGCGACTTGTTCCCTGATGCTTGCTTACGCTCACCTTGAAGAACATGAACCGTTACAGCAGATTGGTTATCTTCAGCCGTTGAGAACGTTTGCGACTTTTTCGTCGGTACCGTAGTATTTTTTTCAATTAGCGTTGTCATAACACCGCCCATCGTCTCAATACCTAATGAGAGAGGAGAAACGTCGAGTAGCAATACGTCTTTCACATCACCTGACAATACGCCGCCTTGGATCGCAGCACCAACAGCAACCGCTTCATCTGGGTTGACATCTTTACGTGGCTCTTTGCCGAAGAACTCAGTGACGTACTTCTGGACCAGTGGCATACGTGTTTGACCACCAACGAGGATAATATCGTTGATATCACTCACTGATAAATCAGAATCCTTTAAGGCCTGCTTTAACGGTTCAAGTGATTTCTTAACTAAATCTTCAACCAATGACTCTAATTTTGCACGAGTTACTTTAATCGCTAAATGCTTAGGACCAGAGGCATCAGCGGTAATGTAGGGCAAGTTAACTTCTGTTTGTTGTGCAGAAGACAGTTCAATTTTTGCTTTCTCGCCAGCTTCTTTTAAACGCTGCATCGCTAACGGGTCTTTACGTAAATCGAAACCTTGATCTTTCTTAAATTCTTCAACCAAGTAATTGATCATGCGGTTATCAAAGTCTTCCCCACCTAAGTGAGTATCACCGTTGGTCGCCAATACTTCAAAAGTGTGCTCGCCATCTGCATCATCAATTTCAATGATTGAAATATCAAACGTACCGCCACCTAAATCGTATACCGCAACAACGCTGTCGCCTTTCTTCTTGTCCATACCGTATGCAAGAGCGGCCGCAGTTGGCTCGTTAATAATACGTTTCACTTCCAACCCTGCAATTCGACCCGCATCTTTCGTTGCTTGGCGTTGTGCATCATTGAAGTAAGCTGGAACGGTAATGACAGCTGCAGTGACTTCTTCACCTAGGTAATCTTCCGCAGTTTTTTTCATCTTTTTCAAAATTTCTGCAGAAATCTGTGGTGGAGCCATTTTTTCACCGTTTGCTTGAACCCAAGCGTCGCCATTATCAGCTTTAATAATTTTGAAAGGCATGATGTCGATATCGCGCTGCACTTCTTCGTCTTCGAAACGACGGCCGATTAAACGTTTAATCGCGTAAAGTGTATTTTCTGGGTTTGTCACAGCTTGGCGCTTTGCTGGTTGACCAACAAGCGTCTCACCTTCTGAGCTGTAAGCGATGATTGAAGGTGTAGTACGATCACCCTCTGAGTTTTCAATAACTTTTGCCTTGTCGCCGTCTAGCACTGCGACACATGAATTTGTTGTACCTAAGTCGATACCAATGATTCTACCCATTTGTGTGTCTCCAAAATATGTTTTTGCGTTTTGCATTACTGCGTGTTGCATTACCGCGTTATGCGTTTCTGCGTCTTGCAATAATAAGTGGGGCTAATACCCCTGTTTTCAATATGTGTTTTAAAAAAAATTTCATTTTTTTATTTTCGCACCTTACCATTGAGGTGCAACTTTCGACGAACTACACCTGCGTGTCTACACCGCCGCTAGCAGCGCGCGAGACCATTACCATAGCCGGGCGCAACAAGCGTCCGTTTAAGGTATAGCCCTTTTGCATAACTGCCATTACTGAATTCGGTGCGAACTCAGTAGTCTCCTGCATAGACATTGCCTGGTGTAACTCTGGATTGAACATTTCGCCTTGCGGGTCAACTATCTCCATACCAAATTTTTCAACAATACTGATAAATGATTTAAGCGTTAAATCAACACCTTCTATGACGGGTTTAATCGCTTCATTTTCAACATCAGCTACTTGGATAGCGCGTTCTAAATTATCAAGAACGGGTAATAGTTCACCAGCGAATCTCTCTAACGCGAATTTTCTTGCTTTATCCACTTCTTGCTCAGCACGGCGTCTAGCATTTTCCATATCTGCTCTAGCACGCAATACCGCGTCTTTCTGTCCTTCTATTGTGCTATTAGCTACTTCAAGCGCAGCTTCAAGCTGAGCAATGCGAGCGACATTTTCATCTTCGTTCATTGCTTGCTCTAATTCATCAGCTGTCATTGGTTGTTCATCATCATTCACCAATTCACCTTCGACAACATGTTCATTTACCGGTTTATTCTGTTCATCACTCATTGCATTCTCCGCGGACCTTTCACTTACTTAGTTCTTTTTGGTCATGACACCAATTCGCTTACATGGCCTTTTAATGGGGTTGCTTTTAGAGGCTTCAAGGGAAAATAGAAGATTAAATACATTTTTTTTTATTTTGTCGGGCAGATAACGAAAGTCTGGTACCTTTTTTACAAAAAAGGCATTAACCTAGCGCTTTGATGTTGTTCTATTTGCTTTATTGTTTAAGCAGGGGTTTTACTTGTTTTCGATATACACCGTTGGCCTAATCACGCTTGTTTATTTAGGTGTCCTCTTTGCTATTGCGTTTTATGGGAATAAAAAACGCGCACCATCTCCCATCATATATTCTTTGGCTCTTGGTATTCACTGCACCTCTTGGGCATTTTTCGGCACAACGACGCAAGCAACTCAGTTTGGTTGGGCATTTGTTCCTACGTACCTAGGCGTTATTATCGTCATGCTTTTTGCTTTTCCTGTTATCTGCAAAATTGCAAAATTGTGTAGGCAGCACAACATAAGTTCACTGGCCGACTTTATAGGCATGCGCTATCAACACAGTCATATAATTGCAGGTATGATCACATTGATATGTTTTATCGGTGTTGTCCCCTATATCGCCTTGCAACTTGATGCTATTACTCTCATGCTGAACTTGATGACAAAAGATAGTCAGAGTTTAACGCCCAGCATCGGCTTTTATGTCGTTGGCTTAATGGCCTTGTTCGCTATCATTTTCGGCACAAGAACCCTTGATTTAACTGAAAAGCACACTGGTCTGATGTACACCATCGCGTTTGAATCACTCGCAAAATTAATCGGATTGCTTATCGTTGGACTGTACGTTTGCTATAGCTTATTCGATGGTGTCTTTGATCTCTTAATTGAAGCATCAAAGAATGAAGCTAGCATGCAAATATTGCAATCTGACTTTTCTATTTGGGTTTTTGCGAGTCATGTCTTATTGGGTGTCTGCGCCATGTTTTGCTTGCCCCGCCAATTTCACATCGCGTTCATTGAAAATAATAACGAAAACGAATTATTGCTCGCTAGATGGCTGTTTCCATTGTTTTTAGTCTGCATGACTATCTTCGTTTTGCCTATTGCACTGGCAGGGAATATTCTTTTAGACACCAAGCAATTTTCTACAGACAGCTTCGCATTATCCATCCCAGTCAGTATGGGCAATGAATGGGTATCTGTCACTTCTTACATCGGTGGACTTTCAGGCGCCACTAGCATGGTTATTGTAGCAACGCTGACGATGGGTATTATGGTAGCGAATAGCTTTGTCACGCCACTTTGGCTCTCAACACAGGTATCACCGCACCTAAAAAAGAACCTCGCTCCTGCAAATATCTTAAGAATACGACAATTTACAATTATTTTAGTGTTGGGTATCGCCTACTGGTACCACCTAAATATTAGCCAAACAGCGCCGCTAGTAAAAAGTGGATTTATTGCCTTGTCCCTCTTAGCACAAATGTTTCCAGCTATCATTCTTGGCCTCTATTGGAAAAACGCCACTAAATCGAGCGCAATCTTCGGCACGCTTGTTGGAGCGGCATGCTGGGCCTACTTCATTTTATACCCAAGCATACTCTCCAGTTATTACTTTGCTGAGACACTTAATGATACTGATCTAGCACTAGGTTTTTACATCTCATTTTTTAGTAATACTGTTGTTTTTGTCGTTATTTCATTGCTCAATGTAGCACTTAATGAACGCTCCAGTGCCAACGGGCCCCCTGCAAACATGCGCAATAATGACGGCTTGCTAGGCAATTACGTCGACGAGAGTAAAAGCAGCTTTCAAATTCCAACCAGTGAATTACTCGCTTTAATTAATCGCGTCATTCCGGCACAACTTGCGAAGGTGTTTTCCGACCGTGTTTCTTTATCAGATGCCGCCAATTTAGCTTATGTCGAGCCATCGGTACTTGCACATGCTGAACGACTTTTATCATCACATGTAGGTAACGCAAGTGCTCGAATCCTACTAGCGGCTATCTCAATAAACAAAAAAGAAGATATTAATGAGCTGACGGAATGGATTGAACAAGCATCGCAAACTTTTCAATTTAATCATGAATTATTGCAATCCTCAGTTGCCCACATTCCCCAAGGAATAAGCGTTATCGGGTCGGATATGAGCCTAATTGCTTGGAATCAAAAGTACATTGAGCTATTTGAATATCCCAAAAACTTTTTACAAGTTGGTATGCATTTACGTGAAATCCTGCAGTTTAATGCCTCACGTGGTTTGATGCATCAAAAGGGAGAAGTGTTGTCGACCGAAGAAATCATTGAAAGGCGTATTTCTTATACCTTGTCCGGGAACGCCTACAAATTCATTCGCGATAATCAAAATGGCAAAGTAATTGAAATAGCAGGAAGTCCTCTTCCCGGTGGCGGATTTGTAACGACCTACAATGATATTAGTGAATATATTCATATTCAACGACAGCTAGAAGACGCTAAAGTCGACTTAGAGTCAAGAGTAGAAGAACGCACCGCTGAATTGAACTCAGCTAAACTAGATGCTGAAATGGCAAACACCAGTAAAACAAAATTTTTGGCGGCTGCAGGCCATGACCTGATGCAGCCATTTAATGCCGCTTCCTTATTTGCATCAATGCTGCATCAACGATTAAAGAATGCTGACGATCGAGAGCTCACTCAGGGCCTTGTGAATGCATTAGAAAATGCAGATCAACTGCTGTCGATGCTGCTTGATATGACCAAGCTAGAATCCGGTTTATTTAAGCCTGATTTACACTCCTTTAGCTTAAATCCTCTACTTAAAAACTTAGTTACTGAGTATGCCGTTGTTGCTCAACAAAAACAGCTCAGTATTGATTATGTGGAAACCAGCGTTTGGGTACACAGCGATCGTCGTTTATTAAATAGAATCATTCAAAACCTAATCAGTAATGCCGTGCGTTATACAGAATCAGGTCGAATACTTGTAGGAGTGAGGAGAAGAGCTGACGACAAAGTTGAAATATGCGTATTAGACACGGGCAAAGGCATTGCTGAAGAACAAAAGCGCTTAATATTCGATGAGTTTAAGCAATTGGATAACAAGGGTAACAATGAAGGGATCGGGCTCGGCTTAACAATTGTCGAGAAGATGAGTCAACTTCTAAACCATGATGTCGAAGTACGCTCAATTGTCGACAAAGGTACTCAATTCTCTATCCGTCTGCGTCGCAGTAAATGCGGGATCATTCCGATTGCAGAAAAAGAAGATATTGCGAAAAACCAAGCATTTATGCAGCAAAAAACTGTTTTATTGATCGAAAACCAAGCCTTAATAGCAAATGCGATGACGACGCTGTTACAGGGATGGGGAGCACAAGTTCACGTAGCGCACGATGCAAAGAGCGCTGAGCCATTTCAACAGCTAGCTAACATTGATTATATTATTGCAGATTATCACCTCGATAACGGCGACAACGGCATTGACGTTTGTCAGTCGATACTCGCCTTTCGGCAGCAGCACCAATTGAATAAACCAGTGTTACTATTGAGTACCGCTGATCGCAGCCAAGCTATAAGAGATCAGGCAGATGTTCACAATATGATCTATTTACCAAAACCGTTAAAGCCAGTGGCATTAAAAAGACTTCTACAGAAAACTAAATCATGAGCCAGTATTATAGAAAATAGTTTTTAAGCTATAATCGCCTCGCAACTAACGCGAAATAGAGACACAGAGTGCCGCCGCCATTGAACAAATTAGACAACGAAAAGAATGAAACTCCCTTAGATTCGGGTTTTGAAAATTTGCATAAAGACCACAAAAACAATCGCCTGTACAACATTCTTAAAAAGGCTTGCTTTTTAGGCGCTATCGTTCACATCCTTTTTATTTTCTTTTTTCTAAGCATCGGCTCATTGTGGCTCTCGGTCGTGAACATTCTTAGCGTACTAATTTGGTTGTTCGCACTGTATCAGAACCAGCGCGGTCGCTATCTTCTGACAACGCTCACAGCAACATTTGAAGTTATTGTGCATGCTGTTTTAGCAACTCACTTCCTAGGTTTAGGCATGGGTTTTCACTATTTTTTATGGCCTACAGCAGCGCTAATAATGATAAGCAACTTATTTTCGACGCGAAAATCGATTGTCATGGGCTTCGCTATTATCCTATTGTTTGGCGGATTAATTGTGTATGCCGAAGATATTACATACCAGTATGCTTTTCCGGCGATAAGTCACTATGTGCTAATGACTAACATTTTGTTTGCAGCAATTTCTCTCGTGATTGTTATGATAAGTTCGCGCAGTAAAAACATTAAAAATGAAAAGCGTTTATATGAAGTGTCCAACAAAGACCCATTAACGGGTTGTTTCAACCGGCATTTTGTATACGAATTAATGAAACAAAACTACAGTGAACGACGAAGTTTGAAGTCTTTAGACTATACCCTTGTATTGGCAGACATTGATAATTTCAAAGAAATTAATGCGCTAATTGGACATATTGCCGGTGATGGCGTAATTAAAGCGGTGTCCGCCTATTTGCAAACGGCGGTTAGAGAGACAGACATTGTTGCGCGCTGGGGTGGAGAGCAATTTCTAATTATTCTGATGAATATTGAACCAGAAAACTCGCAGGCCTTGATAGAAAAGATTCGTTCTAATATTCGTTACCAAATAATTACCGAAGGACTACGAGACAGAATAACCACACTTAGCTTCGGCGTGGCAAAAGTCAAAGAAAATGAGCTATTTGAAGACACCATAAAGCGAGCAGATTTAAGTATGTATAAAGCCAAAAAGCTAGGAAAAGACTGCATCGTAAATGCTGAATAAGCAATGCCGTCACTTCGTCCTATTTACAAGCTCGGAATGAGCTCAATTTTACCTTCTCGTATTTTCATATTCAAAGGGAGCTTGCTCAGCAGAGCGACCCTTGGATTACTTGTATCTAGCTTATAAACCGGGTTTGCTGCCAAAAAGTTATTGATGACGCTCATGGCTTCTCCGTTGAGCAGCGACAAGTTTCCTTTAAAGCCCCCCGCATCTATGCTTGAATCGAGTAACTTTATCTCACGTAAAAAAATCGCTTTTTTACTACTGTCATAGAAAGGGCTACCCTCTATTTGTAACGCTAGACGCACTGGGTATTCGAATAAAAGTGCGTTTATTTTTGCATTTGAGTCAAAGCCCAGTACAACGACCTCTCGCTTATCTGGCCCAATATTCACCTGCAAGCTATTCACTTCAAAATCAACTGGTAAGCCCATTAAGCTCACCTCTTTTTTTAACTTCGGCAGTTGCTGATTCAGCACGGATTCGACTTCCGAATTGGTGAATGAATAGACAGAAATACCTTGAGTACTACTGCAGGCGGTCAATAATAATGTGACAACAAAAAGGAAAATTCTCATTTATGACCTTTGGCTTTTATCTGTAGCGAAAAAATAGAGTAACTTGCATGCATTCGTTTTCTACCTTAAAAGAATTATAAACTTCCGTGCCTATCTTTTTCTATTGCCGCATCTAGTCTTTTCAGCAAATCAGCTCTTGCCTTCAACTTCGTATTGTAGTGAGCTTTCATGTCTAACTTTGTCATTGCTTGTGCGATAAAATTAACGGTGGGTAAAAACTGTGATTCATCAACGACTTTATCAAGGAAGCCCATAGTAATCGCATCCTGTGGGGACACCATTTCCGCTAAAATAACGCTTCGATTAAAGAATACAGGTGCCAATCTACCTCTCGCTAATTCAACGCCAGCATCATGCATGCTCATACCAATCGCAACTTCGTTTAAGCCGATCTTGAAATCGCCTTCAACGCCTATTCTGTAGTCAGCAGAAAGTAACAAGAAGGCCCCTTTTGCAACAGCGTGACCAGGACAAGCGACTAACACTGGATAGGGAAATGAAAGCAAGCGTCGAGATAGAGTCGACCCTTTTTCTACTAGCTGCATCGCCGAACTCATACTTTCTCGCATCACGTTTAAATCATAGCCGCCTGAGAGCATGCCTGGCTTGCCAGTTATCACAACAACCGCTTCCGCCTCTTGGGCTTTGTCTAAGGCTTTATTTAACTCGTCAATTACTTGATGAGAAATTGCGTTTACCTTGCCATTTTGAATGGTAATGGTGGCAACTTTGTTTTCAATATTAATCGCGACAACGTCAGTCACATTTTTCTCCTAATCGTATTTTTTAACTGTTTATTTTTGTTCATTGCAGGCATGTATTGACTCTAAACTATCAGACTTTACCTGTCAGCAACATTCCTCACTACCAAGTGAGAATGTTAAGCCCTTTTGAATCAAAAAACATATGCGCACTTAGCGCGAAGTTAGTCTAAGGACATGAGCTGTTTGAATATAACACCCGCTTGCGTTCTGTTATTCACATTTAATTTTCGCAAACAAGCAGAAGCATGCTGTTTAACCGTGCTTTCCGAGATATCTAATTCGTAAGCAATTTGCTTATTCAGTAATCCATCAGCCATCATTCTAAGCACTTTTAATTGGTGAGGCGTCAATTGTTCAATTCGTTGCAAAGCTTCATTATTGTCATTTGAAGCATGCTCACCTAAGTGCGTCAAGTTTTCTGGCAGCCATTCATTACCATTCAGGACATCTGAAACCGCTTCGGTGATTGACTCAAGCGATGTCGATTTAGGAATAAATGCACTTGCACCAAGCTGCAGTGCTTTGACAATCAACGACGGATTCTCTTCAGCAGATACAACCACAATTAAAATGTTTGGAAATTCAGCACGAATTTGACTTAATCCGGTGAGACCAGAATTACCTGGCATTTTTAAATCAAGAAAAAGCAAATCAATATCGTCGTGTAAATTCAATTGCTGGATAGTGGATTGAAAATCTGCGGATTCTAGCAGGCCATCACCCAATACATCGCTCAATGCCTGTTTGAGTGCATTTCTAAATAAAGGATGATCGTCAGCAATTAATGCTTTGATATTTTCCATGTCGAATGTTGATGCCTTAATAGATTGCGCCTTGGGCTTAAAGCTGTGGAAAGCTGAGGCGTGAATACTAGAGGGTGTTAAATTAAGAGTCAATTTGAATAGTCGTGACTTTGTCGATATACGCATAGTAGCCAGTACCTTTTCTTTTGCTTTTGCGCTTTATGTATCAAGAAAATAAAAAAGGGGCCGAAGCCCCTAAGGACACATGATGCTTATAAACAATAACCGACAGCTAAGTGAACCGCTCTTAGTTTGGCAATGCGTGCTGCACAAACTCACTAAACACACATCAACTCAAATTTGCAATGCCAAAACCAAGGTATAGTTTGTCGTTAATGTCAGATAGCTCTCTGTTTTTTACTAAATGAACCTTGTATTTTTAAGCTTTCCTTCATTAATCCCCTGGTTTCATGTGTTTGAACTTGCGCTTCTATTGTTAAAGCGGCGCTCAGCGTCACAGCACAAAGCGTGAGTTGCAACGCTTTTTCCATTATAGTTTTCACAAACAATGAATACGTAATAAGGCTTTCTTAAAATAAGGCTTTCTTAAATATCTTGCTAGCAGTAGCGGTCTATTACTAATCTAGGCTAAAAACCTACAAAGGTAACTAGTACCATCGTACTATGGGCAATAGTTCGCTTATGCAGCACACTTGCGTTCTGGTGAAGCAGTCTGCGGTCACAGATTTTTCACTTGGCAATTAGGAAAAAAAATAATGATAAGTTTACTTGGCTTAGTAGGTGGTTTGGGTCTGCTAATATGGCTAACCATCCGCGGAATGAACCTATTTATAGCGGCTCCTCTATGCGCTTTGATTGTAGCATTAACGAGCGGATTGCCTGTGTTTGCGGGCGATAGCAACTTTGTCGCAACATACATGTCTGGATTTACTGGCTTTATTGCTTCTTGGTTTTTTATGTTCTTACTGGGCGCGTTGTTCGGTAAATTTATGGAAGATACTGGCGCCGCAGACGCGCTGTCAAAATGGATTATTAGTAAAATAGGTTACAAACAAGCCGTATTTGCCGTGGTAGCTGCCTGCGCGATCCTAACCTATGGTGGTGTGAGTGTCTTCGTTGTGGCATTTTCAGTCTACCCAATGGCACTGAGTTTATTTAAAGATGCCAACCTTCCTCGACGCTTCATACCAGCAACCATGGCTTTTGGCTCGGTTACCTTTACGATGACATCTGCGGGTTCACCCGAAATACAAAACTGGATCCCGATTAAATATCTAGGTACGAGTCCTTACGCAGCGTGGGAAGTAAGCTTAGTTGTTGCAATATTTATGGCACTGTTCGGCTACTGGTGGCTAAAACGCATGGTCGGGAAGGCGGTATTAGCGGGGGAAGTGTTTGAAGCAAAACCAGAAGATCCTGAAATAAAAGAACGCGAGTACCCTCACCCAATTACTGGGTTCATACCGCTTTTGGTTGTTCTTTTATTATCGTTCTTTTTGCACGAATCTCTGGCACAGCTAGCGTTAATAGTTGCTTTAGGAGGCGGTGTACTCACCCTGATGACCATTAACTTTAAGTATTTTCAAAACTTATCTACAGCAGTAAATTTAGGCACAACGGGCGCACTGCTTGCTATTGGCAACACCGCGGCAGTAGTCGGCTTTGGTGCCATTGCAAAAACGACGACTGCATTTCAAGACACGGTAGAGGTAATGACCCAAATACCGGGAAATGAATTAATTGGTGCCGCAATTGCTGTAAGTGTTATCGCAGGCCTTACTGGGTCAGCGTCTGGTGGGCAAGCCATCGCTTTGCCGCTAGTAGGACCCCACTACATCGACCAAGGTGTTGATCCAGAAGAACTACATCGTATTGTATCTATTTCATCAGGTGCTTTGGATTCTCTGCCGCATAACGGTTATGTTGTCACGACTATTCGTGCAATTTGCCATGAAACGCATCAGCGTGCTTATGGACCAATGGCTGCTCTAACAGTTGCTGTGCCGTTGATTGGTTTAATGTTTGCGATCGCACTATTCATCATTTTTTAGGGATAACACAGAATGCAAAATTCTACATTAATGAGCCAATCAGCTGAAACAGGGGATAAGCGTAAAAGGCTAACTCCGTCGCTTTCAGCGCGGGGAGTAATGGCAATTTGTCATCGCGTTATGACTAACATAATTAGAAACGCAGCAGTGCTTTGTATGCTGACATTAGCGTTAATATTGCTGTCTATCAGTCATTTCACAATCGCTGCTCAGAACACGTTGAGTGCATCTCCTTTGCTAACGCAAAAACAAGTTCACACTATTGCCGACTTTAAGATGTTCAATGGCCAAAGCGTAAAAGAAGTCAAATTAGGATGGGAAAGTTACGGTAAGTTAAACGCCGATAAAACAAACGCAATTCTAATCACACACTACTTCACTGGCACCTCTCACGCTGCCGGCAAGTATGATCAGAACGATCCTACAAGTGGCTATTGGGATAATATTATTGGCCCAAATAAGGCGATAGATACTAACAAGTTTTTCGTACTCAGTATGGACAGCTTGGCGAACTTAAATGTAAAAGATGAGAACGTGATAACCACTGGCCCTGCTAGTATTAATCCTGATACAGGAAAACCATACGGTCTTACCTTTCCTGTTATTACTATGCGCGATATGGTCAATACCCAAAAATCACTACTTGATTCACTTGGGATTGAAAAGCTATATGCTGTCGCCGGTCCGTCAATGGGATCAATGCAGGCAATTGAATGGGCATCGGCCTACCCTGAAAAAGTGGAGCGACTTATATCGGTCATTGGCTCATCATACAGTGATGCGTGGACTACAGCAGCTCTTGAACAGTGGGCAATCCCGATTAAATTGGATCAACATTGGCAACAAGGCAACTACTATGAAAGCCAACCACCAACCGAAGGTCTAACAGCTGCACTCATGTTCGTAACACAAATTGCACTAACGCCAGAGTATTTCAATCAGGTAGGCGCAGATATAAACCATAACGCACTTGAGTCGGATCCGCTTCAGGATATTCAGGCGCGTCACAGTATTAACGAGTGGTTGTATAAAAGAGCAAAAGGACGTGCTGAAAAAATGGATGCCAATAGCTTGCTTTATTTGGTCAGAGCTTGCCAACTGTTTATGGCGGGTCAAAAGCAAGATATAGCAACGGGCCTGCAACAAATTAAGGCTAAAACGCTATTTTTACCCGCTACTCAAGACTTATTACTTATGCCATATCATGCACGTAATACGCACAGCGCTTTAAAAGCGCTGAAAAACGACACCCAATACGCAGAAATCCCAGGCCCTCTTGGACATTTAGAAGGCGTATTGGGCGTTCAAAAGCACAGCTCAACGATCGCTGCATTTTTAGCTAATTAACTCGGTGACTACATGAAAAATTTTACATTGAAACAAGCGTGCTTCATTTCATTAGCTTCTTTAGTGCTTACCGCATGCGGCAGTCCAAGTGCAGCAGATGGCGTAAAAAATAGCGCCCCAGATGAGTTAGAAAAGCCTCAACAGCCTGTCCTTAGCGTTTCAGGTCTGTCCTCTGGTGCCTACATGGCAATGCAATTTCACTTAGCGTTCTCCGAAAAAGTCGTCGGGGCAGGACTGATTGCTGGGGGTCCTTATTTTTGTGCTCAAGGTAGCATTGGCACAGCATTACAAAACTGTGTCGCAAACCCAGACGCGACGATAGATTTAAACGCACTTGCGGCAACCATCGAAGATTATCAGCAAAGCGGCAAGTTAGCGGAGTCGAAGTATAACCAGAATGACAAAGTTTGGCTGCTGCATGGTACGCTCGACACACGCATAAATGGAGTGGTTGCAGACCAGCTAGCGTTGCAAGCTGAGACTTTGTTTACTCCAGAAAATATAGAATATGTTAACGATCAGGCATTTGCTCATGTGATGCCAACTTTAGAAAGCGGAGGTTCCTGCGTAGAGTCTGCGTCTCCTTTCATTGGTGATTGCGCTTATGACGCTGCAGGAGAGTTGTTGAAACACATAACACAATTACCAATGCCGAAATCTACCAAAAGCATAGAAGCCCTGAGCCAGCAGCTACTTACCTTTAAACAAGGTGATTATGCTGGCGAACATGCTGAAACACTTGGTGAAAGTGCTTACCTTTTTGTTCCACAGAGTTGTAAAGACAATATAAATTGCGATATTCATATCAGTTTTCATGGCTGTAACCAAAATGCAGAGGCCGTTGGCGATGAGTACGCAAAAAATGCAGGATTCAACGCGTGGGCAGATACCAACAATTTAATTGTGCTTTACCCACAAACTAAGAAGTCCGCTTTTATGCCACTTAATCCTCAAGCATGCTGGGATTGGTGGGGATATACAGGTGAAAACTACGCAAATAAAGACGGCAAGCAAATGCAGGCTGTAATGGCCTTAGTTAATAGCATTCCAACGATTATTTCGAATACTAAATAGACGCTCATTTTGAACAAAAGGAAACAAACATGTCTGGTACAGCCAAAACTTTAAACGTATTTGTAACAGGTGGTGCAAGTGGCATTGGCTACGGTATCGGTGAATATCTAGCAAAACAAGGCCATCACATTGTTATTGCAGACATCAATGAAGAAGCGGCTAAGCAAGCAGCTAAAAAGCTCAATGATTTAGGGCTCTCTGCCCAGTCGGTGCAAATTAATGTGTGTGATGCACAGCAAGTGGCTGCATTGCCAGCAACACTGAGAAACACTCCAATTGATATCCTTATCAACAATGCGGGCATTCAACATGTCAGCAAACTCGAAGATTTCCCAGCTGAAAAGTGGCAAATGCTAATTAACGTTATGCTCGTTGGACCCGCATTATTAACCCAGGCATTTCTTCCGCACATGCGCGCGCAAAATTTTGGTCGAATTATAAACGTGGGGTCTATTCATTCAGTTATTGCGTCACCATTTAAATCTGCCTACGTAGCAGCAAAGCACGGACTATTAGGTTTTGCAAAAACCATGGCTTTAGAGACAGGTGATGTGGATGTAACGATTAATACGCTCTGCCCTGCTTACGTTAAAACACCTTTGGTTGAGCAACAAATTGCAGCCCAAGCCAAAGAAAATAATATGTCTGAAGAGGACGTAATAAATAAAATAATGCTAGAGCCCATGCCTAAAAAAGCCTTCATCGAAATAGATGAATTAGCACAAACAGCAAACTTTTTAATTGGCAGCGCAGCAAAGAACATTACAGGTCAAACGCTAATATTAGATGGCGGCTGGACTGCAAGGTAAACAAGTTTGCAAAGTTAAGCTTGCAAGTCGCCGCCAATTGCGTAAAAGTTAGGAAATATAAGAAAAACAATTATCAGAGAACAATTAATGGGTTATTCAACCGTTGGCTTGATTGGAAAAACAGACCATGAAGGCAGCCGGGTAAGTCTTAATGCACTTGTTACCGAACTAAAGCAAAGAAACTGTACAATTTTGGTAGAAGCTCGCATAAAAGAAGAACTCGATGATCGTTCTTTAGAAGTCTGTGACCTAGAAACCATGGGCGAAAGGGCTGAGTTAGCTATAGTTGTAGGCGGCGACGGTTACATGCTGGGCGCAGCGCGTGTACTTGCAAAATATGACACTGATGTTGTGGGCGTCAATCGTGGTAATTTAGGTTTTTTGACTGATATCAACCCCGAAGATATTAGCCGTCAAATAGGCCATATATTTGACGGGAACGTGCATCGTGAAGCACGGTTCTTATTAGAAGCAAACGTATTTAGAAACGATGGACATCAAGATACCAACGCAGCGGTAAATGAAATAGTGCTGCATCATGGTAAAGTTGCTCACATGATGGAATTCGAGCTGTATATCGACAACCAGTTTGTTTTCAGTCAGCGTTCAGACGGGCTCATTATCGCCACGCCGACAGGTTCAACAGCGTATTCGTTATCCGGTGGTGGACCTATCCTGATGCCGAATTTGGACGCCCTCACCCTTGTTCCGATGTTTCCACATACGCTCAGTAGTCGACCTATTGTGGTAGATGCAAACAGTGAGATCACCTTAAAAATGTCAAATATTAATACTGACAATCTGCAAGTCAGTTGCGACAGCCACATCATGATGTCACTGATGCCTGGTGACGAAGTCCGTATTCGCAAGAATCCAAACAAACTCAACTTGGTTCACCCAGCAGACTACAACTATTTTAATGTACTGCGCACTAAGCTCAATTGGGGCAGTAAACTCTACTGATGCTGCAGCATATTGAAAAATTACACCGGATAGCAAGCGCTAGCGAACGTCTTATTGTTGGCCTGATGAGCGGTACTTCACTCGATGGTCTTGACATAGCCTTGTGCAAGATATCGGGCCACGGAACGTCGACGAACTTACGTTGTGAAAAGTTCACTACGGTAGATTATTCCGAGGCTCTGAAAACTGCAGTTCAGCACGTATTCGCTCAACAAGTCGTATCCTTAGACGCGCTATGTTTGTTAAATGCTCAAATTGGTCAACTGCATGGTGAAATGATCAACCAGACATTACTCGACTGGGGAGTAGCCAATGAAAGTATCGATCTGATTGCAAGTCACGGGCAAACTATCTATCACCGGCCGTCCTCTTTCCATAAAATGAAAAATCAACCCAATAGCACGCTACAAATTGGTGATGGCGACCATATAGCCGCAATAACGGGCATAACGACAGTCAGTGACTTTCGTCAAAAACACATTGCTCATGGCGGAGAAGGCGCACCGCTTGCAATGTACGGTGACTATTTACTTTTGCGCAGCGAAAAAGAACATCGGATACTGTTGAATATAGGCGGAATAGCCAATATTACCTATCTTCCCTGCAGCGCAACGTTTGATGAGGTGATATGTTCAGATATAGGCCCTGGCAACACGATCATGGACGCACTTGCTCGATTACACTGTGACTACGACTACGATAAAGACGCCAATATTGCTAAACAAGGAAGCATTAATAAAGTATTGCTAAAACGAATGTTGAAACAGTCCTTTATCAATTTGCCTTTGCCTAAAACCACTGGCCCTGAAACGTTCAACTTAGACTGGTTCAATGCGCAATTAAAAGCAATGCATTTGGAAAACCTCAGCGTGCCAGATCAAATGGCTACGTTAAATGCCTTTACCGCTCACGCCATTGCTAACACACTCAAACAACTACCAGAAATATCAACTGTATACGTTAGCGGTGGAGGCGCTCATAATCCTCTCTTACTAGACAATATATCTCACTTGCTTAACAGACCGGTATTTTCGACCAATAAATTAGATGTAAACTCAGATGCGAAAGAAGCCATTTTGTTCGCTGTACTCGCAAACGAATGTGTTGCTGGGGATGAACGCGCTTTCTTAAGTAACAATGCTAAGCAGCCCAATGTGAGTATGGGAAAACTGTCCTTCCCGTCATAAAAGCTTCAATTTACTCCCCAAATTTCAATCATTGATTACACTATGTGCAGGCAGTACTGTTTCAAATTAATTTGATTTTTAGCAGATGTAATAATCGAGCTAAAAATAACCGAGCTCTATTTAATTGCGAACCGCATCTAATTTCATTATGACAAAGATGCCAACAATAGCGACGAGTGCACCACACATGCCGAGCCAAGTGATCCCTGTCGTTGAAATTACCGAGCCTCCCAAAACAGCACCAAAACCTTGACCAAAATAGACCATGGAACCATTTAACGCGAAAGCTACAGTTACCGAGGGACCTGCGGATTCGGCAAGTCGCGTCTGAATGACTGGCGATGTAGCGAACAAAGCTGCGGAACTTAACGCCATGGTGAGCATTAAAAAGGGTAGCGTTATCCACTTCATATCAATCAGCATACTTGCAGTAAACATAACTTGAGTTAAGCCAATAGTGGCGAACAGTATGAGCAACGACAGTTTCAAGCCTTTACGATTAAGTGCAGCCCCTAGCGGCAGCCCGAACAAGCTCCCCACCCCAATGGCAATTTGCACACCACCAATACTTGCCCCCTCTAGTCCTGTAGATTGAGTGATGACGGGACCGATAAACGCAACTGTTGCAAAAGTAGACAGGAAAGCAAGTAAAGTAATAAACATTAGCTTTACGTTCTCGCCTTTTAGCGCAGCTCTAAAACTAACGCCTTCAGTGGCCGGACTGATAATGTTACTAGGCGCCACCAAAGCTATAATAATAGAAGCGACCATCGCTATAGAGCCTGCAAACCAAAAGACTGAGCGCCATCCAAAAAAATCTCCCAGCATACTACCAACAGGCATCCCAACCATAAAAGCGAGAGTGTAACCTCCGAGCACCATAGCAATCGCATATGGACGTTTAATCTCGGGTACCATATTAACAGCAATGGATGTTGCTAAGGGTAATGTGAGGCCAGCAAAAAAACCGCAGATTAGCCGAATGATTGCAATCGAGGCGAGATCTACTGCAAGCGCCGAAATCAGGTTCATCAGCGTCAACAGCAACATAACTAATATGAGCAAGTATTTTCGGTCAAATCGAGAGAGTAGCCGAGCCAAAATAGGCCCACCTAAGCCGCAGGCTAACGCAAACACGGTTTGTAATTGACCCACTGCAGGAACACTTTCGCCAAGCTCAATGGAAATAGGTTCGATTAAACCTACAAAAACGAATGCACTAGTACCAAATGCGAAAGGTGCTAAGATTAAGCTGAAAAGACGCATTGTTTGCTGCTAGCGCTAGGTTTATGCTTCGTTATCTTCTTATTTGTTATCGAGACTTTCAGTATTTGAGTTTTTACTATCATGCTTATTACTTTCATGCTCTGGCGGTAACTGCATCCTCGCAGTCTCAACAAGATGTTGATTTCGGGTACGCTCCATGACCTTGACGCGGTGATGCATCGCTACTTTCGCGAGAATATGCGCCGTTACCGGAGCTGTGATCACTAAAAATAGCGTAATTAACAGCTCGTTGATACTCAGGCTCCCCCTTGTATGATACATGAATACCATTGAACCGATAAGGAAGCAGCCGAGCCCTAGGGTTGTCGCTTTCGTAGGAGCGTGTAAACGAACGTAAAAGTCCTGCAGGCGCAACAGCCCTATCGACCCCACGAGCACAAAGAGACCGCCTAAAATTAGGAATACAGATATAATTAGCTCAACTGCAAAACTCATACTACCTCCTACTCAATGATATCGCCGCGCAGCAGATACTTTCCAAACGCAACGCTGCTGACAAATCCCAACATCGCAATCAGCAAAGCGGCTTCAAAATACAAAGGTGTTTGGTTGTAAATCCCGAACAGTAATATTAGTGCAATGCTGTTAATGTACATCGTGTCGAGGGCCAAAATACGGTCAACTATATGAGGCCCAATAATGAGACGCCACAGGTTGAGTACAAGTGCAATACTCAGCATAACCGCGACAGCGACTATAGCGATATCTAGCATCCGAAAATCTCCTTAACGCGCGATTCGTAGCGCTGTTTAATCAAATCGATGACTTCTTGCTCGTCATCCGGCATGTCTAACACATGCACATAAAGCCAATGTTGATCTTTTGATACCTCGGCGCTCACAGTACCGGGTGTCATGGTTACAGTGCTAGCAAGCACCGTAATGGGCAAGGCACCACTTAGGTCAAGTGGCACGGCAACTAAACCTGGTTTAATTTTGTGCATCGGTCCAACAACCAAAAAAGCAACCTCAAAATTGGCCACTACAATGTCTTTAAGAACGATAAAGATGTAGGTTAATGCTTTCAAAGGTCGCTTCATTTTCGGCTGAGGAACTCGCAATGGTGCGCACAGCCAAGGAATAATTATCGCGAGCGCAGTACCAAGAATAAAGTGACCTAAACTCACCGTTGTATTCAACATAAGCCAAACAATCAACAGCATTATGCTGTGCAGGGGCATCGGAAATAAACGTGAAACCAAGCTCATTGTGCACCTCCCTCTAAATTCATTACCCTAATTAATGACTCAATATCGTGCAGTTGTGCTGCGGCACTGTTGGTATATTCAATGATACTGGCGCCAAAGAGAGCTAACAAGGGAGAGGCGCCGAGCAATAAAAACGTTCCACAAAGCTGCCATTTCGACACGCCATCTGATTCTGCAACATCATGACTAGGCGTGGACCGCCAAAACAGTGTTGTACCCGCTCTCGATAACGCAATGATAGTCATTAAACTGGAAAGCAAAATTACTGACCACACCCACACTATCTGGTCTGAGCCCACGGCAGATTGTAAAACAACAAGTTTACCCAAAAAGCCTGAAAACGGCGGCAAACCGGCTACGGCCATCGCAGCTACAACAAACAATATACCTAATAATGACTGCTGCTTTATTTTACGTGCGATAACGAAGTAATCGAGCGCTTTACCGCGCTGCTGACCCAACATATCGGCTATCAAGAACAAAGCGGCCGTCACCAGCGTACTGTGGATCAGGTAATATAAACCTGCAGCAGTGGCCTCTGGCGTTCTCAACGAGAATGCGATTAACAATGTACCGACGGATACAATCACAAGATTAGCAGCAAGAGTTCGCAGATTAGGGCTTGCTAGTGCTCCTACTGTACCCACAACAATGGTAAGTATAGAAAGAGGCCAAATCCATGGCTGCACCATATTAGCTAATTCACCTGCTTGCTCACCAAAAATCACAGTATAAACACGAAATATGCAATACACACCGACCTTAGTCATTATGGCAAAAAGCGCTGCAACCGGCGCACTGGCCGCCGCGTACGTTTTAGGCAACCAAAAATGAAGCGGTAACATGGCAGCCTTCAAACCGAACACAACCAATAACAAAGAACCGCCGGCCTGAACAATAAGCTGATTGCTGGCCGATAATTGTCCGATGCGCAGAGACATATCTGCTATGTTGAGCGTTCCAGTAATGCCGTAAAGCGTGCCGAGTGCGAACAAAAACAAGCTCGAGCCTATTAAGTTCAAAATCACATAGTGTACATTTGCTGCAGTTTTTTGCTTCCCACCACCGTGAATAAGTAGAGTGTAGGAGGCGATAAGCAGCACTTCAAAGAAAACAAAGAGATTAAACAAATCGTTGGTTACAAATGCGCCATATATACCCAGTAACTGAAACTGAATAAGCGGATGAAAGTATTTACCCTCTCGATCGGTTCCTGCAAAGGAATACAGGGTAACACCTAGTCCTAAAACAGCAGTCAACGTAACCAGCATTGCGGAAAGTTGATCCACGTATAAAATGATGCCAAAAGGCGGCTTCCAGTCACCGACCGCATACATAATCGCGCCGTTTTGAACAACAGTTGCCATCAGAAAAATTGAGCAAACTATTTGTGCCAACATCAAGCAAAGTGAGGCGACACGTCTAGCTTGATATCTCTCAGGCCCGGCAAACGGCGGTAAGAGCATTAAAAGCCCACCAACCAGTGGTATCAAAATAGGCAGGATTGCTAAATGAACCGTCATATTTTGTCCTTCGTCGGTGTTACTAACTTATCAGCATCAGGCGGCTCTCTGCCGTCTACAAAGTCATTCCCTAGGTCAGCGCGAGCGCGCATAGCCAAAATAACGACAAATGCAATCATTGCGAAACCAATTACTATAGCCGTCAAGGTCAACGCTTGCGGAAGCGGATCTGCATATGAATCAGACATACCCAAAATAGCAGCCCCATCGAGATTCAGACGACCGCTTGAAAACAGAAATAGATTCACTGCATATGAAAGCAGTGTTAAGCCAATCACGACAGAGAAAGTACGTCCGCGCAAACACAAAAACACGCCACAAAACGTTAATACACCGACACAAATTACGTATAAAGTTTCCATTATTCCTCCGAAGTCGGGCGATGAACAGAAGTGAGCTTGCCCAAGTTCGCCAATATAAGTAACGTAGCGCCTACCACTGTCAAATAAACGCCCAAGTCAAATATCAAAGCGCTTGCAAGCTCTATTTCACCTATGAATGGGATATCAAAATAGTCGAACCAAGTTGTCATAAATGGCCGGTCGAAAAACCAACTGCCTATGCCCGTGAGAGTGGCGATGAGCACTCCCAAAGCGATTAAAATTTGATAGTCAACTTTTATACGAGGTTTGACCCAATCGACACCGTGCGCAATGTATTGCTGAATTAACGCAACAGAGGTGATTAAGCCAGCAATAAAGCCCCCCCCAGGCATATTATGACCGCGCAGAAAGATATAAAAAGACACTAAGAGTGCAAGAGGCAACAGACTCTGTGAAATCATAGTTAAAATAGGAGGATGACGATCTTCCGACCACGGCAAACCATTTTCGTTTGCCGTCGGCATCGCCAAGCGAATACGTGCCAGTAATTTAAAAATACCGAGCGCTGCAATGCCCAAAACAAGAATTTCACCCAGCGTATCTAGCCCTCGAAAATCTACTAGAATAACGTTTACGGCGTTAGTGCCACCGCCTCCTGTTTTACTATTTTCCAAGAAAAACTCGGAAATAGTGTCCAAGGGCTGAGTAATGAAGGCATAGTTTATCGTGGCAACGAGACCGCCTAGAGCTGCCGCGATACTAACGTCTCTCACCACTCGCGAAGGTGCTGATTCAGAGGGTGTTTTTTGCGGTAAAAAATACAGCGCTAACATTAGCAAAATCACTGTTACTACCTCTACAGCCAACTGCGTCAACGCTAGATCAGGTGCAGAAAAGCGAGCAAATGCGATAGACACAATAAGTCCAACTACCGACAGAGTGATAAGTGCAACCATACGTTTACGATGATAAATAACAGTAGCGATGGCGCTTAAACACAAAATAATGGCCGCAATAATTTCTACGCCACCTACTGCTTGATCAGGAAAATGCGTTTTAGCTGTGTCGAGATTGATCAGCGGAAGTGCAGTAACCGCAATAGCAAAAAACAGTAGCGCAGCAATATAGCGCTGTAATGAACCATTCCCCAAGCCATCGTGTGCCCTAGTTGCATAGCCTACAAGAGTTTGGATTACGCCTTCAAAAACGCGTTTTTCATCTGATTCTTTGAATTGCGCTTGAAAACGATATAGGTGACTGCGATATGCATATACCAACAACCCACCACCAATAGCAACAGCACTCATTAGTAAAGGTAAGTTAAAGCCATGCCATATCGAAAGACTATAATCGGGAAGCTCACCTATTAAAACGGACGATGCCGCAGCATCCAATAAGCCACCAATGATGTAGTTAGGAAATATTCCCACCAATAAACACAACGCCACCAATATTTCGATAGGTATTTTCATATACCTTGGCGGCTCATGAGGCGTTTTCGGTAATCCTTTTGGTTCACCATTAAAAAATACATCGTGTATAAATCGCAAAGAGTAAGCAACAGCAAACACACTTGCTACTGTAGCTAATACCGGAGTCATCCAAGAAAGGAACCCTAAGGCAGACGAATGGAGTGTTTCAGCTAAGAACATTTCTTTAGATAAAAACCCATTAAACAGAGGTACGCCCGCCATTGATGCAGCCGCCACCATTGCAAGCGTCGCTGTGTAGGGCATAAAACGCCATAAACCACCCAGTTTACGCATATCTCGCGTACCTGATTCATGGTCAATAATTCCTGCGGCCATGAATAGCGATGCTTTAAATACAGCGTGATTCATAATATGAAATAGAGCTGCTACAGCAGCCAGTTTTGTGTCTAGCCCTAGAAGCAGGGTAATCAGGCCTAAGTGGCTTATAGTGGAATAAGCAAGCAGTCCTTTAAGATCATGCTTGAATAGGGCCGTGTAGGCACCTAAGAGTAAGGTTATCAATCCTGTCATACTGACAATCAAAAACCACATTTCAGTGCCCGATAGCACTGGATACATGCGTGCCAGCAAGAAAATCCCCGCTTTGACCATCGTGGCAGAATGCAAATAGGCACTAACCGGCGTTGGTGCCGCCATGGCGTGCGGGAGCCAGAAGTGAAATGGAAATTGAGCCGACTTAGTAAAAGCACCCAGCAATACCAAAATCAACGCAACGGGATAAAGAGCGTGCTCTCTAATTAAATCGCCACTTGCGAGTATTGTGCTTAACTCATAACTGCCAACCATATCAGCTATAAGCAATAAGCCAGCGAGCAACGCAAGCCCGCCAGCGCCTGTCACTGTTAGCGCCATTCTGGCACCCTTGCGCGATTCAGACTTTGTAGACCAGAAACTAATCAGTAAGAAGGAACTAATGCTGGTAACTTCCCAAGCCATCCACATTTGCAGTACGTTGTTTGACAGCACGATGGATAACATGGCCGTCATGAACAAAATTAAGTAAGAGAAAAAACGCCCGACAGCTTCCTTTTCAGAAAGATAATAGCGCGCATACACAATGATCAGAATGCCTATACCGAGTATTAACAAAGCAAACATCAACGCAAGCCCATCAAGTCTCATCGACAAAGTCAGGCCGATAGAAGGTATCCATTCTACATATTCGGTGACAATTTCACCTGCCAAGACAGCCGGAATTAAACTGACTATGTAAGCTAGGGCAATTGCAGGAGCCAGCATGGTGAAAATAGTATTGAGGGTGCGTCCAAATCGTTCGGTAACTAGGGGTATTACCACACCAATCAATAAAATTGCTGTTATCCAAAATAAGCTCATTGTTTCCTTATGCTCCAGTTTTTAATCTACGCTTATTACGCTTTTCATTAAAGTGCATACTGTAATGTGAAAAAGCGAATAAGATCCAGTATTTATTACAATTTTTAGATAGTACGAATTTCCATCAACTCATATTTTTTATGATGAAATTTGTCATATAACTTAAAAGCTTACCGACATAGTGAACAACAATCATGCAAAGTTCGAAAGTATACTGTAGTTCTGAAAATAAAACGCGGTTGTTTTACTTGCTGCTACTGTCAGTGTTTTCCGATGTTATCAGGCAATGATAAATAACATGATTCACCGATCCAAATAAAATAGCCGTAAAGATAGTGTGAAAAAACCACTTCTGAATTTATTGCGTAATAATAATTTTACTCAAATGTTAAAGTCATAAGGCCTTTATGTAGATGAAATTAGTAAGCGCTATTAAACCTATCATTAACTGGATAAGCCGAAGTGAAAAAAACACGCAACTTGCGCCTGTTCAAGAGATCACGACTTCTATTTGGCGCGACACTGGGCAAGTGTATTATTTCCTCAATACACTCAAACTTTCATACGAAAGTGACTATGGTTTAGTAAGCTTTGAAAATCTAAACCTAGATTCTTTAACTGCCCTTTTGAGTGAGTTACGTGATACCGAACAACCTCATCTGAAACAGAAAGTCACTGCAGGTCAAACCTTTGCATTTAATATCAGCTTATGCGGAGTAACATGGGAGGAAAGCGCTGATAGCATTCGCGTAAAAGCAATATCAGAAGCAGCAATGTTGCGAGCTGTAAACAGTGACTTTGCGCGCTCTCAAGCGGTATTTAAGCATGAATCTTTTCTGGAACATAACGATATACTGAACGCACCTTCTATTTCGAATAACGGCGGAATATATACTTACTCAAATATATCAATTGAACAATTTGTTGAGCAGCTTGAGTATGCCAATTCAGCTATCTCGAATAACCTTAAGCGTCGAATAAATGTGCAACCTGAAAACTTTAAACAGCTTTTCTCTGACCATGAAAAATCCATCTTAGATAATCTCCTTGCTCCAACGGAGAATATTAACGAAAAACCCAAAAGCTAAACAATTTGATACAAGTAATAAACTGATCTTTACACTGCACAAAACACTGTATATATTACCAGTGTTTAAATTTTTCGGTGATCTTAGAATGCTTGCACATATTTCTGTTAAAAACTTTGCTGTAGTAAAACAAATTGCTGTCGATGTCGCTGAAGGCTTAACCGCCATTACTGGCGAAACAGGCGCGGGAAAATCAATTGCCATTGATGCATTAAGCTTATGCCTCGGCGACCGTGCCGATGCTGCATCGGTAAGAAAAGGCGCAGAAAAAGCAGAAATAGTAGTGCATTTCGATATCAAAAAAGTACCTCTCGCAAAGGCTTGGCTGGAAGAGAATGAGCTACTTCAAGAAGACAATCCTAACGAATGTTTTATTCGGAGGCTCGTCAGCAACGAGGGCCGCTCAAAGGCTTTTATAAACGGCGTCGCTGTATCCCTAAACCAGCTCAAATCACTCGGCCAGTATTTGGTCAGCATTCATGGTCAAAACGCCCACTATCAACTCTTGAAACCTGATAATCAGCGCAAATTGCTCGATAGTTTCGCAGCACATAAGCCGCTCTTAAATGAAGTCGCTGTTACCTACGATGCACTAAAAGAAAAACAGCAGCTATTGAAGCAGCTGCAAGCAGCCCAAAAGCAGAGAACCGATCGTAAGAACTTACTAGAATATCAAGTTCAAGAATTAGATGACTATAGCATTGGCGAAGACGAATTCTCACAGCTGGAACTTGAGCACAAACGCTTAAGTAATAGCCAAACTTTATTAGAGCAAGCTCAAATTAGCTTTTATCAACTATATGAAGGTGAAGAATTTAATGCACTGTCCGCCATTCAAAGCAGTGTAGATAACTTATCTGAATTGCAGGAACACGATCCTACGCTGGGACCTATTGTAGACATGCTCAATGAAGCTGCGATTCAAATTGAAGAAGCGTCGCAGGAAATTCGCCAATATTGTGATCACTTAGAAATAGATCCAATGAAGCTTCAGCAAGTTGAGCAACGCTACTCAGAGGCTATGGAGCTTGCTAGAAAGCATCACGTTAAACCAGAAGGTTTGTACGCTATGCACATGCAGTTAGCAGAAGAATATGCGGGATTACTTAAAGACGAAGGTAATTTATCCGCATTAACCAAAGAATGCGAAAAAAACAAAGAAGATTACGAAAAAGCCGCTCGTAAGCTACATGCGTCCAGAACCCAAAGTGCAAAGGGTCTAGCAAGTAAAATTGAATCTCATGTGAAAGACATGAACATGCAGCACGCAAAGATATTCATTGACGTTGACTACAATGAAGCATCTGCACCTAGTGCTCATGGTAAAGACGAGGTTCTAATTAAAGTGACAACCAACCCTGGTCAGCCCGCAGATGCATTAGATAAAGTAGTCTCTGGCGGTGAGCTCTCGAGAATTGGTTTAGCAATACAAGTGATCACCTCGAGTGGCAACCAGGTTCCTACCATGATATTTGACGAAGTAGACACCGGCATTAGTGGACCAACGGCATCCATCGTGGGTCGTTTGTTACGAAAACTCGGCGAAGTATCTCAAGTTATTTGCGTCACGCACTTGCCTCAAGTAGCTGCGCATGGTCACAATCAGGTATTCGTGACTAAACTAACTGATGGCGATACCACAGAGACCAAAATGCTAAGGTTGACCGAAAACGAACGCGTAAATGAGATTGCACGTCTGCTTGCTGGTGATAAATTAACCGATACTGCTATCGCAAATGCAAAAGACCTTTTAAAACTGTAAATAAGAACTAATTAAAAGTTGAATGGTCTCATATTAGTGGGTAGCATCTGTGCCCGTGAATGTTGGCATCTGCCTTACAATATTAAGTACTACTAATTCGGATTATTAAATGAAGTTAACACAACTACTGATTGTCATTGCAATGATATTATCTACCTCGGCTTGTAAAAACTGGATATATCGCATCGATGTACCCCAGGGCAATTATCTTGACGATAGAGACGTCAAAAAGCTCCGGATCAGTATGACAAAAGAACAAGTAATATACGTGCTGGGACGCCCAGTCGTTGAGGACTCATTTGATGAAGACACTTGGTACTATATTTATGAAATGAAGCGAGGAATGAGTAAACGCGGAGAAGACTTTAAGAAAGATCTGATCATCAGTTTCGAAGATGGAAAACTGGTAACAGTTGAAGGCGACTTTGAATTATCCGAAGACTTTAATGTTCCATTAGACGCCTAGTCTTTCATCAACCCTCCAAATCAGCGGCTGAAAAAACCATATTTCGGCCGTTCTCTTTCGCTTTATAAAGCGCCTTATCTGCTTGCTCGAATAGCTTATTTTTTATGACTATCGCAGGCACGCTTTTTTCAATTTTTGAAGTAGCGTTGCCAATGGACACTTCAACGTCGTAAAGCTGAATATCGGTTAGGATATCTTGACACACTTTCATGACTTCTTGTTTGCTTGCATCGTACATCACTATAGTAAATTCATCGCCAGCAAAACGACACGGAAAATCATGCTCACGTCTGCATACTGACCTTAGTGTTTTTCCAAGCTTAGATAAACAATCATCACCATAAGCATGACCGTATTTATCATTTATTTCTTTAAAATTATCTATGTCAATAATGACCAGTGACACTTCTTTATTTTCTACTTTGCCCTGCTGTATTAAATGTAATGTTTGCTTAACAAAGTACCGATTATTTTTTAAACCGGTCAAGCGGTCTGTGATCGAATCACCATAAAACTGTTGGATCATGTTGTAGTTATCTGTCAACAACCGTTGAAAACTAGCGTGCACAATCAAACAAAGTGTGGCTACACATGTATAAACACTAATCTGAAAAACATGTGCTATAACAAAGCCTTCAACAAGGGAAGTAACGAAAAACAAAACAACAATTAAAAATATACTGACCATTGTTGCATGCAATATGGGCAAGGAAATCATTAGACAACCAAATAAAATAATCAGCACAAAACCCAGTTCAGAGAACTCGCTAACACCACTTCCTCTGGCTAACGCATACACTAATACATTCACTAGGCCGGTTGCTAAATATATCGTTGTATTGAGGCTTATATATGCGCGAGTCGATGAAATTGGTTTGGTCCAATGAACATAAACCGCTATACAAAGTGGAATTAGAACGAATAGAACTCTTGCCGGAACTGTTGTCGAATATAATTCGGAAGGAAAACGAAAAAAGTCGGATGCCGTAAAGCCTGAATAGCAGAGTAAGCTGACAAGGAAAGACCACTTTTTAAAAGCCAAAGTCGATTTTGCAAGAAAAATGTCTAACTCGGCATCTGGACTTTGATGAGTGGTTCGCTTTGATGCTTCAGTTGTACTAGCTCAGACTTGATCTGACACTTACCCATTTTTCAAGCGGTGTCTGTCAGATTAAATTTGAGCTAAATTCTTCTCAGCCCAAATCGATTTCCCATCAAGTAAAGTGTCAATTGG